>Ga0182735_1000135_pt1 | contig 94192 bp, 75 predicted proteins | sample eDN5th30CKraftMG_FD_128524 | JGI IMG/M metagenome (GOLD analysis project Ga0182735, IMG submission 128524) | Enriched Miracle-Growth compost microbial communities from Emeryville, California, USA - eDNA 5th pass 30_C Kraft MG (version 2) (version 2) ... | reverse complement strand
GGCCCAGGACTGCAGCACGGCCTTGGCCGCGGCGTTGCCCTTCTTGGCGCGCTCGGAAACGTCGTGGAAGGCGTCGAACATCAGCAGGGTGTGCTTCAGTTGCGCGGCGGCGACTTCGGCCAGCTCGGCGCTGTCCAGCAGTTCCACCAGGGTGGCGATGTTGTAGCCGCCCTGCATGGTGCCCAGCAGCTCGACGGCGCGGGCCTTGCTGATCAGCGGGGAGGTGGCTTCGCCCTTGGCGACGGCGGAGAGGTAGCCGGCCTTGACGTAGGCGGCTTCGTCGACGCCTGGCGGGACGCGATTGGTGATCAGGTCGAGGAGGAATTCTTCTTCGCCGGCCGGCGGGTTCTTCAGGAGTTCGACCAGACCAGCGGTCTGTTCGGCGTTCAGCGCCAGGGGCGGAAGACCCTGGGCAGCACGTTCTTCGAGATGGTGTCGGTAACTTTCAATCACGGCAATGGCCCCGGGTCTGTTGGTTGAACGGTAATGCCCCACATGTAGGAGATTGGTGCTGGGAGGTTTGCCCGATGTCTGCCCCCGTCCAATCCACTTTCAAAAAGCAACGCCGGTTGGCGAAGAGGTTCAGCGGCGGGAACGGCTTCATGTTCATGCTGTCCGCAGCGCACCCAGGACCATTGCAATGAAGTGGCGCTTCAGCTGTTCTTCGTTCAGGTCTCGCTGGTCGTCGAACCAGAAGGCTATTCCGCTCATCATCGACAGAATGCCCTGAACGGCGACTGGCAGCGGCTGTGGGCGGAAATGCCCGACCTTCATTCCCTCCCGGATGATCTCGGCGAGGCAGTCGCGATAGGCTTTCAAGAGTGAGTTCACCGCTTCGCGATTGGGACCATTGAGGCTGCGCAGTTCCAGGCTCGTGAGCAGCGAAAGCGAGCGTTGGTGCACATGGCTGTCGATGAGCGACTCGATGAAGGTGGTAAGGCGAGCCGTCACGTCAGGCTGTCGCGCTATTCGTCTGCGCACATCTGCAAGCAGGCTCTCCAGGTGCTCGGATATGAGCTCGAAGAGCAGTTCCTCCTTGCTGTGCAGGTGGTTGTACAAGGAACCGGCATGGAGTCCGATTTCTTTCCCCAACTGTCGCAGGCTGACCTTGGAATAGCCTTCGCTGACGAAAAGATTGAGAGCCACTTCGCGAATGTGCTGGTGGCGGTCGAGGGTTGGCTCGGTGCTGGACTGTACCGTCAGCCTTGGAGTCGAAGAGGTCGCGCTTTGCATGGTGGTACCGATCTATCGGACTGGCCGCATGACAGACATGATGAAAGGGTATCCGTATAATGGTGTAAATCATACATATGATTTTGTCTTGAGGCAGCAAAATTTATGGCTGCCTGTTCGAGGTGGGGACCGACGGAGGGGTGCTTTTCCGGAAGCCGGGTTGCCAATACCATGACAGACAGCCCGTGCCGTGTGCTTAGTGCCGTGGCTGGCAGTGGCTGATTGAGAGCGGGGGAGTGATGTCGTCGAGCGGAACGAGGGACATATTCGTCCAGGTGTCGAATAGAATGCCAACCCACAATCTCCAGGGGCAGGTGGTCGGTCGCAAGGGGCAACTCACGCGATTGCGGCTGATCGAGACCCTGTGCGAAATGCTGCGGCACAGGCCGCTGAATGATTTGCGCATCATGGATCTGTGCCGGGAGGCCAAGACGTCCCCCGGAACCTTCTATCTGTATTTCAAGGATGTGCAGGACCTGGCGTTCGAAGCCATTCGCCTGTACCAGGAAATTCCGGCCGAGTTGGATGAGCTGTTGCTGGCCGAGTGGCCGGCCGAGGAGGCATTCGAATATGCGCAACGCTTCGTGGCGGGCTATGTCCGCTATTGGCAGGAGCGCTACCACCTGCTGCACATCCGCAACCTGACGGCCGATCAGGGCGATGAGCGAATGGTCGAGCTGCGCCATTCCTGCGTCGTCCCGATCATGGAGCGCCTGGCGGGAAAAATCGCCGGCGCCAGCGGGCAGCGTTCCGGGCCCCTGACGCCTCTGGCAGGGGCGACGGTGATCATGGGGAGCCTGGAGCGTCTGGCTGCTCTGTCGAGGTTCCATGTGGCTCCCCGTACTGACATGAGCACCCAGGATCTAGTCGATGCCGAGGCCTGGGTGCTCGCCCGGATGCTCGGGCAGGATGAGTTTCCGGCCTCGGGCTGAGTTCCCAAGCTTTTCCGTTCTGTTCCGCCCCGGCCATGTGAGCCAAATAGCAGATGGTCGGGGCGAAATGTTCCTCAGGGCCGGGGAGTTGCTGGGGCTGCAACTTCGCCTTCCTGGGCGTCCTTCTCCTTTCTGTCGGGCGTTGGTTTGGCTCTGGGCAATAGCCAGGCGGCGATGACGGATGCACAGCTCACCGCGACCAAGTAGCCGAAGGCCAGTGAATAGGCCGTGGCCGAAGGGTAGGTGCCGCTGGATGGCGAGTCACCGGCGACCGTGGAGTAGGCGAGCAATGTTGCGATGACCTGGCTGCCGACGGCGGTGAAGGTGCTGCGGGTCACCTGGGCCAGGCCGAGCGCTTCGCTGGTACGCCGTGACGGCGCGGCATCGACGATCTGGTTGCTGACGGCCCCATACAGCACCACCATGCCGAAGGCCTGCATGCCGACGGTCAGCAGGAGCATCGAGAACGCGTTCATGTCGATAAGCGCAGGAGCCCAGCCTAGCGCTACGATTAGAGTCCCGGTGAGCATGGCCTGGCGGCTGCCATAGCGTGTGGCGATGCGCCCGCCAATCGGGCCGGCGACGAAGCCCATGAAGGTGCCTGGCTGCTTGAGCACTGCCGCTGCGGTGGCGGTCAGGCCGAGACCCGCTCCGGTCCACAGGGGTTGCTGGGCGAGGCTCAGCAGAACCTGCGGATAGAGCATGGGGCCGACCGCGAGGAGGCCGAAGACGACGTTGGCCAGGAGGATCCGGCGATCGCTGAACAGGCGGATGTCGATCAATGGATTCGGATGCCGCCATTCATGCCTGGCCCAGATGGCCAGTAGGCTCAGGCCCAGGATCAACAGGCCGACCACGTGCCATTGCGCCCAGCCATTGCGTGACAGGCTCAGGGCCAGCATCACGCAACTGATGGCCGGGACGAAGTACAAACCACCCAGGATATCCAGTTGCCGCCCGTCCGGTGCGGGTTCCGAGCGTGGGACGACCAGCCTCACGGCCAGCGCTCCCAGCACTGCGACGGTTGTGCTGAAGAAGAACATACCCTGCCACTGGATGTGATCGAGCAAATAACCCGCCACGAGAAATCCCAGGCCGGCGCTTACCCCGACCACGCCACCCATGATGCCGATGCACATCGAAACCAGGCGGGGAGGCAGGTTCTCGCGTATCAGGCCGAGGCAGAGTGGCAGGACGGCGCCGGTGACGCCCTGGAGCATCCGCCCGGCAATGACTCCCGCCAGTGTCTGCGAGCAAGCGCTGACCAGCGAGCCGATGGCAGCAACCAGCAGTACGATGATCAGCAGTCGGCGCCGGCCGTAGATGTCCCCGAGCCTCGCGAAGAGTGCCGCTGTGCCGGCCGAAACGATGAAGAAGGCGGAGATGGTCCAACTGGCCATCAGCGGGTCGCCGAATTGGCGTGACAGCGTGGGCAGGGCGACGAAGGCCATGCTGGCCTCGAAGGTGCTGGTGATCTCGGCCAGCACGAGTGCCGTCATCAATAACCAGGTCGGCACATGGAGGCGGGGAGTGGCCATGGAGGATTCCTGTCTTGTTGTTGGTCTTGGCTGTGTGTAAATATAGCGCAATCATTTATATGATTATTGCAGCCGAGCCGGATCCGCAAGGTATTCGGGTGGCGATGCACCCGCCTTCCGCTTCGCTTCGAGGGGGGCATTCATCTGGCCTGACAGGAACCCGCATATGTCTCAGCGAACAGATTTCGACCCGGTACTGCCGCTTTCCGGCATGCGTGTCCTCGAACTTGGTAACGGCAAGACCGACATGACGGGACGACTGCTGGCGGACCTGGGCGCGGAGGTATTACTGGTGGAAACGCCCCAGGGGGAGCGGCTGCGCTCGCTGCCTCCGGAGTTTCAGGGGCACAGCCTCCACTTCGTGACGCATCACGCGAACAAGCGCAGTGTGGCGCTCGACCTGGACGAAGCGGTGGGGCGCGAGCGCTTCCTGGGGCTGGTGGCCGAAAGCGACCTGGTCATCGACGGCTTCGCGCCCGGTGTTCTGGATAGGCTCGGCCTGGGGGCCGAACGGCTGCGGGCGGAAAATACCCGGCTGACGGTGCTGTCTATCAGCGATTTCGGCCTTACCGGTCCCTATCGGGACTATCACGCGAGCCACGCGGTGCACGTGGCCATGTCCGGGGTGCTGTGCCGTTCCGGCATGCCCGGCAGGGTGCCGCTGTTGCCGCCGGGTTCACTGTGTTGGGAAACCGCCGCCGTCCAGGCCGCTTTCGTGGCGCTGCTGGGCTACTGGCAGAGCCTGCGCCGTGGCCAGGGCGATCATCTGGATTTCTCCATTCAGGACGTGGCCGCGCAGGTCATCGATTCCGGCCTGGGGGCCACGGGTAGCGCCAATGGCGGCAAGTCCGCGCTGGACACCACGCCGCCCGGCCGGCCGCAGCCCATGCCGCTGTATCCGATCATTCCGTGCCGCGGCGGCTTCGTGCGCCTGTGCGTGCTCAACCCCCGGCAATGGGTCGCGATGAGTGAATGGATGGGGCCCGATCATCCGTTCCTCGATCCTTCCTATGCCCAGATCGGCAAGCGTGCCCGCGAGGCGGAGCAGATCAACGCCCAGATCGGCAAACTGTTCGCCAACTATTCCGCGCAGGAGCTGGTGGTAGAGGGCCAGCGGCGCGGCGTGCCGATCGCGGCCCTGCTGACGCCGTCGGAGGTGCTGAACGACGAGCATTTCGTCCAGCGCAAGGCATTCCTGCCGCTAGAACTGGCTCCGGGGCTGGTTGGCCAGGTACCTTCCGGCTATTTCGAGATCGATGGCCAGCGGCTGGGGATTCGCCAGCCGGCCCCTGCTCCGGGCAGTGCCGAGGGTTTCGACGGCCCGTGGTTCCGGCCCCGTGTGGAGGTGACCGGTGGCGCCGCGGAGCGAGCGTTCCCGCTGGCCGGGTTGAGGGTGTTGGACATGGGGGTGATCGTCGCCGGGGCCGAGGCCGGGCGGATGTTCGCCGACCAGGGGGCGGACGTGATCAAGGTCGAGAACCAGGCGTTCCCCGATGGTGGTCGGCAGTCCGCCACCGGTGACGCGATGACGCCATCGGTAGCACTCGGCCACCGCAACAAGCGCAGCATCGGCATCAACCTGCGCCAGGAGGGCGGGCGTGAGCTGTTCAAGCAGCTGGCCGCCCAGGCCGATGTGCTGCTGTCGAACTTCAAGCCGGGCACCCTGGAATCCCTGGGGTTGGGGCCGGACGTGCTGAGCGCGGTGAACCCGCGCCTGGTGATGATGGACAGCAGCGCCCTGGGCAACACCGGCCCGAGTAGCCGCAGCCTCGGCTATGGGCCTCTGGTGCGCGCCAGTACGGGGCTTTCCTCGCTGTGGCGCTACCCGGAGGTGGAGCAGTCCTTCAGCGATGGCGTCACCATCTACCCTGACCACGTCGCCGGTCGGGTGGCCGCGCTCGGCGTCATGGCGCTGCTGATCCGGCGCGAACGCACCGGCAAGGGCGGGCGGGTCAGCGTGTCCCAGGCGGAGATCTTCCTCAACGGCAACGCCGAGCATTTCCTTCATGAGTCCCTGCTGCCGGGCAGCTTCATCGCCCGTGGCAACCGTTCCGACGACCGTGTGCCGGAAGGTGTCTATCCGTGCGCGGGCGATGACCAGTGGTGCGTGATCTCGGTCTGCGATGACGATCAGTGGCGCCGCCTGGCCAAGGTCATGGGGCATGAGGAGCTACTGGACGACGCCACGCTCGCCACCCTGGCCGGCCGCCGCCAACGCCGGGACGAGGTGGACGGCTGGGTCGAGGCGTTCAGCCGTCGCCATGAACCCCGCGAACTGACGCGGCTATTGCAGGCAGCCGGCGTTCCGGCGGGCTTCATGCTGCGACTCAACGAATACCGCGACGATCCCCAGTTCCAGGCGCGGGAATTCATCCGCACCCTTGAACATCCGGGACTGCCGTTCCCGCTGCCGACGGAGAACCGCATCGTGGCTTCGCTGCACATGCGTGACCCGGAGCTGCGTGCCGCCCCGTACCAGGCCGAGCACACCCGGGAAATCGCGGCGCGACTGCTGGGCCTGAGCGACGAGCAGATCAACGAACTGATTGCCTCCGGAGACCTGGAGGCCGCACAGGCATTACCGGCGCACTCGGCCTGAAAGCAGAACAAGAAGGGAACCAGACATGACAAGCCAACTCGATTCGAACACGCCCATCCTGGTCGGCGCCGGTCAACTGACGGAGCGCCTGGAGGATCCGGGCTACCGACAGCTTTCGTCCACTGACCTGGCCGCCGAGGCTGCCAGGCTGGCCTTCGCCGATGCGGGGTTGGCGCAGGAGCGGATGGGCCAGGTCGATGCGATCTTCGCCGTGCGCACCGTGGCCGACTCGGTGCCCGCGCCGATGCGGCCGATGCGGGCGCCGTTCGGTACGCCCGCCAACGTGCCGGCGGCTATCGCCGCGCGCATCGGCGCGACACCCGGCACCCTGGTCTATTCGCCGGCCTGTGGTGACGAGCCGCAGAAGCTGGTGGGGGAAATCTGCGAGCGGCTGCATACCGGTGAACTGCGCTTGGTGCTGCTCTGCGGTGGAGAGGCCGAGTCGACCCAGAGGGCGGTGCAGGCCGCCGGGAAGACCCTGGACTGGAGCGAGCCCAGCGATGTGACCTGCGAGGACCGCCGTGGCTCGCTGATCCTGCGCACCAAGCACATGGCCGAGCACGGCATGATGGCGCCCACTCACATCTATCCGCTGCTGGAACACGCCAGGCGCGGGCGCCTGGGCCTTTCCCGCGAGGCCTACGCCATGGAGATGGGGCGGCTGTTGGCAGGGTTCTCGCAGGTGGCCGCGAACAATCCCTACGCGGCAAGCCCTCATGCCCGCACGGCCGAGGACATCGCCACCGTCAGCGACAGCAACCGGATGATCTGCGATCCGCACACCCGCGCAATGGTGGCGCGTGACCAGGTCAACCAAGGGGCGGCACTGCTGCTGACCACCGTGGGAACGGCCCGGGAACTGGGAATCGCCGAGGATCGCTGGGTCTTCCTCCACGGTTACAGTGCCGCCGACGATCGCGCGGTGCTGGAGCGCGAGGATCTTGGCGCGTCCGCGGCCATGGCCGGCTGCTACCACCAGGCGCTTGAGGCGGCCGGTGTCACGCTGGAGGATATCCGTCACCTGGATATCTACAGTTGCTTCCCGATCGCGGTATTCGCGGCGATGGACGCGCTGGGCCTACCCTCTACCGACGAGCGTGCGCTGACGCTGACCGGCGGGCTGCCGTTCTTCGGTGGCCCCGGCAACAACTACTCCATGCATGCGCTGGCCGAACTGATAGCACGGCTGCGGAGCGAACCGGGCAGCTACGGCATGGTCGGCGCCAACGGCGGTTTCATGAATACCCACGCCGTAGGCGTCTACTCGACCCGGCCGAGACCTTTCACCGTTTGCGACAGTGCGTCGCTCCAGGCTCGCATCGACCGTCTGCCGGCACCGGCATTCACCCTGCGCCCGGCGGGCTGGGGGCGCGTCGAGAGCTACACCGTCACCTATGGCAAGCAGGGACCGGCCTCGGTGATTCTGGTCGGCCGCCTGGAGGCCAGTGGAGAGCGTTTCATCGCGACCAGTGTGCAGGGGGATGCACAAACCCTGGTGGCGTTCACCGAGCAGGATGGCCTGGGGCGGCGGGTCTGCGTGCGCTGGCACCAGGGGCTCAACCAGTTCGCCCTGGATGCGGCCCGGCTTGACGCCCTGGTGCCGACGCCGAGCAAGGTGCTGCAGGAGCGCTACGAGCACGTCTTGGTCGAGCGCCGCGGCCCCGTGCTGGAGGTGCTGATCAACCGGCCCGAGGTGAACAACGCCCTGATTCCCGAGGCCAACGACGAGCTGGCGCAGATCTTCGATGCCTTCGAGGCGGACGATTCGCTGTGGATCGCCATCATCGGTGGCGTCGGCGAGCGTGCCTTCTGCACCGGCAACGACCTCAAGGCTACTGCCGGTGGCCGGCGCATCTGGGCACCACAGACCGGCTTCGCCGGCCTGACCGCGCGGGCCGAACGGGTCAAGCCAGTGATCTGCGCGGTCAATGGCTATGCCATGGGCGGTGGCTTCGAGATCGCGCTCGCCTGCGACCTGATCGTCGCCGACGAGAGCGCCCAGTTCGCCCTGAGCGAAGTGCGCGTGGGGCTGATCGCGGGTGCGGGCGGCCTGCAGCGCCTGACCCGCCAGATTCCCTACAAGCAGGCGATGGAAATGATCCTGACCGGGCGCCGCGTACCGGCCGGCGAGGGCCAGGCGCTGGGCTTCGTCAACCGTGTGGTGGCGCCGGGAACCGCCCTTGAGGGCGCGCGCCGCCTGGCGGACGAACTGCTCGAATGTTCGCCGACCTCTATCCGGCTGACCAAGGAGTTGCTGAACGCCCAGGCCGTCCACGCCAGCGAGGAGGACTCGGTGCGCCAGGCGTACCCGGCGACCGACCGCCTGCTCGCCAGCGAGGACTTCATCGAAGGGCTGACCGCCTTCGCCCAGAAGCGCAAGCCGCAGTGGCGCAACCGCTGAGGATTGCTGCATGCCCGGCCAGCCATGGGCTGCCGGGCATGGGTAAGGAGTCGCCGTGACCTATCCCATTCTCCTGATTCTGGGGCTGCTGTGCGCGTTCGCCCCGATGGCCATCGACCTCTATCTTCCCAGCTTTCCCGCGCTGGCCGGCGCGTTCGATGTCAGTGTCGAACAGGTACAGACTTCCCTGGCCGCCTATTTCGTCGGCCTGGCGATTGGGCAGCTCATCTATGGCCCGCTGGCCGATCGTTTCGGCCGGCGGCGTCCGCTGATCGTAGGCACCTGCATCTTCGCGTTCGCCTCGTTGCTCTGCGCCTTTTCGCCTAGCCTCCACTGGCTGATCGCGGCTCGCTTTCTCCAGGCGCTGGGCGGCTGTGCCGGCATGGTGATCTACAGGGCGGTCATCCGTGACCTGTGCAATACGCTGGAGTCGGCCCGGGTATTCTCGCAACTGATGCTGGTCATGGGTGTGGCACCGATGCTCGCGCCACTGCTGGGGGGCTGGTTGCTGGTGGCCTTCGGCTGGCGGGCGGTCTTCATGGTGCTGTTCGCCTTTGGCCTGCTCGCCTTGCTGGTCATATGGCGGGGGCTGCCGGAGACCTCTGCACCGGTGCGCCATTCCCCACGGGACATGCTACGGGCCTACCTATCCGTGTTTCGTGACCCGGCATTGGTGGGTTATGGCCTGGCAGGTGGGTTGGGCATCGCCGGCATGTTCGCCTACATCGCCGGCTCGCCGTTCGTGTTCATCGAACTCTACGGTGTGGCGCCGGCGAATTACGGCTGGTTGTTCGGTATCAATGCGGCGGGCTTCATCCTCATGGCGCAGTTGAATGCGTTGCTGCTGCACCGGCACGGGCCGGCCTACTGGTTGCGCAGGGCCTCCTGGCTTTATGTCGTGGCAGCGGGAGGGCTGCTCGCCATGGCGATAGTGGGGCCGGAGCAGCTCTGGCCACTTTTCCTCCCGTTGTTTGTCGCCATCACCAGTCAGGCCTGCATACTGCCGAACGCGACGGCGTGCGCCATGGCAGGGCAGGGCGAAAAGGCAGGTATCGCTTCGGCCACGCTGGGGTTCCTACAGTTCGGCGTCGCAGCTGCTTCGGCGTCGCTGGTGACGCTGTTCCATGACGGCAGCGCCCGGCCAATGGCGGCTGTGATCTTCGGGTGTGCGCTGGCGAGTCTGCTGCTGACCTGGATGACCGCATCCAGGGTCGCGCCGTCCGATCTGGAATTTTAGGGAGTGGAGGAGGAGAAAGGCGCCACTGGCGCCTTTCGTTTCAGCGGGCCGTGGTCTTGTTGACCATGGCGTGCAAGGCATTGCGTGCTTCCTCGCTCTGCAGGCGGGCGATGAAGGTCTGGTTTTCCTCGCGGATGGTATGACGCAGCGCCTCGAGTTGCGGCGCGCGCAGCAGTCGTTTGCTGTCGCGCAGGGCGCCTGCCGGTTGCTGGGCCAAACGGTGGGCCTGCTCCCGGGCTGCGGCCAGGCATTGCTCCGCACTGTCGAAGGCTTCGGTCGCCAGTCCCCAGTCGGCCGCTTGCTGGCCACTGAAGCTGTCGCCGCACAGCAGCAGGCGGGCGGCACGCGTTGCGCCGAGGATGCCGGGCATCACCAGGCTCGCGCCGAACTCCTGGCACAGGCCGAGCCTGACGAACGGCATCGACAGCTTGCTGCCGCGGGTGATGTAGACCAAGTCGCAATGGGGCAACAGGGTTGTGCCGATACCGATGGCCGCGCCGCACACGGCAGCGATCAGGGGCTTCTCCAGCTCGATGACCGCCCGCATGAAGCGAAATGCCGGAGCATCCAGGTCGCGGGGTGGTGATTCGAGAAAGTCGCGCAGGTCGTTGCCGCTGGTGAAACAAGTGTCACCGCCGGTGATGAGCACCGCCCGCACATCGTCGTCGCGGTTGGTGTCGAACAGCCTGTCAGCCAGGCTGTCGTACATGGCATTGGTCAGCGCGTTGAACTTCTCCGGGCGCTCCAGGCGCAGGGTCAGTACGCCTGAATGGACGTGGGCCTGAATCGAATCCATGGGGTTCTCGCTTCAGCGGCATTCGGAGAAGGGGATGTCCTTGTCCACCCTGATTTCGCCGGGCAGGCCGAGGACGCGCTCGGCGATCTGGTTGCGCAGAATCTCATCGGCACCACCGGCGATACGCAGGGCGGCGCCCCAGTCGTAACCGTACTGGAACTTCTCCATCAATTCGTCGCCGTCGGCGCAGATGCCGTGCAACCCCGCGTGGTCCAGCGCCATGGCGGAAAGATCCTGCAGGGTGTTGGACAGTACCAGCTTGCTCATGGCTGCGATGGCGCTGGGGGTTTCCCCCTTGGACAGGGTCGTCAGCATGCGGAAGCGGAAGAAGCGCAGTCCCAGTTCCCGGGTCAGGAGCTGGGCGGCCCGATGGCGGTCGAACCCGATGCCGGCGTCTTGTGCCTGGCGAATCATGTCCTGCACGTTGGGCAGGGACTGGTCGACGACCGTGTGCATGCGCTCGTTCATCAGCGTGGTGATGGCCACCTTCCAACCCTCGCCGACGGCGCCGATGCGGCAACTGTCGGGGATGCGCAGGTCGGTGAGGAACACTTCGTTGAATTCCGACTCGCCGGATATCTGCTGGATCGGCCGTACCTCGATGCCCTGGCTGCGCATGTCGACGAGGAAGAAGGTCATCCCCTTGTGCTTGGGCAGGCTGGGGTCGGTACGGGCCAGCAGGATGCCCCAGTCGGCGACATGGGCCCAGGACGTCCAGACCTTCTGGCCGTTGATCACCCAGTCGTCGCCGTCCCGAACTGCGCGGGTACGTACGTTGGCCAGGTCCGAACCTGCCGACGGCTCGGAGAACAGTTGACACCAAAGTGTCTCGCCATAGAGGGTAGGGCGGGTGAACTGCTCTACCTGCTCGGGGCTGCCATGCTTGCGGATGGTCGGTACGGCCATCGAGGTGCCGATGGTCACCAGCGGGCCGACCGGAACATGGTAGCGAGCCTCTTCCTCGGCGAAGATCACCTCCATCATCGGGGTGCCCTCGAGGCCGCCTTCGCTCTTCGGCCAGCGGATCGCGGCATAGCCCGCTTCGGCTTTGCGTCGCTGCCAGTCACGTGCCTTGGTGGTGTAGCCGTCGACGTCGGAGGTATCCAGCGGTTGGCGATATTCCGCGGCGTTGAGTTCCAGCCACTGGCGAACCTGGGCGCGGAATTGCGCTTCTTCAGGCGAATCGTTGAAATCCATGGTCGTCTCCTCGTTCAACTATGCAGGGCCTGCAGCGCGGTATCGCTGAGCAGACGGTTGACCCAGGCATCGCTGCTGCCCAGGCTGGCAGCGAGCAGGCGTGCGCGCTTGTAGAAGAAGTGGCAGTCGGCTTCCCAGGTGTAGCCAATGCCGCCGTGCAGGTGCAGGCACTCTTGTGCGGCATAGGCGTAGGCTTCGCTGGCGCTGAGGCGAGCCAGGGCGGCAGCAGCGGCCAACTGCTCATCGCTGCCACCTTGTAGTGCCCATGCGCCGTAATAGGCGTTGGAGCGCGCCAACTCCACCTTCACCGCCATGTCGGCCAGCTTGTGCTTGACCGCCTGGTAGCTGCCGATGGCCCGGCCGAAGGTGTGTCGCTCGAGTGCGTAGTCACGGGTGATTTCCAGCGCGCGCTCGGCGCCGCCCAGTTGCTCGAAGGCGGTGAGCACGGCGGCCTGGTCGACTATCCGGGCCATGACCTGGCGCGCCTGCTCGCCGCTACAGAGCAGGGTAGCGGGCTGGCCTTCGAGCTTGAGGCGGGCGAACGGCACCGTGGCATCGAAGCTTTCCAGTGGCGTGCGCTGGGCCTGCTGCAGATTGACCAGGGCCAGGGCAGGCTCCTCGGCATGGCGGACCGGAAGAATGGCGAAGTCGGCCTGGGCGCCATAGGCGAGGGGGCCGCTGCTGCCGCTGATCTTGCCACCGGCGAAGCTGAAGGGCGTGGCGCTCCAGTCATGGTCCGGGGTGACCAACGATACGGCCAGGATCACCTCGCCGGCGATCAGTCGCTGCAGCAGGTCGCCACCGGTTTGCGGGCAGCGCTTGAGCAGTTCGGCCCCCAGGCACACGGTATTGAAGAAGGGGATGGGAGCCATGCTCCTCCCCAACTCTTCAGCCAGTACGCAGAGCTCCAGCATCCCAAGCCCCAGGCCGCCCTGCTCCTCGCTGACGGCCACGCCTTGCCAGCCCTGGTCGAGCACTTGCTGCCACAGCGCCTTACCGTAGCCCGCGCCATCCGTCATGACCTTGCGCAGGACATGAAAGTCGCTGGTCTCGCTGAGGAAGCGCCGCGCATGGTCGCGCAGCATCCGCTGGTCGTCGGAAAAATCGAAATTCATGGGTTCCCCCTACAGGGTTCAGGTGCTCGTAAACATATATATGATATATACGTATAATGTGCCACGACCGTTGCTCGTGTGACAAGCTTTCAGGGACGGATGTCGAGGACGCCGGAAGGATTCTTGGAGGATGACAGCGTCGCTGTCGAGTAGGGGCTGAGCGGAAAAGTGACTCCGCCTGGCAATTAAAGATACATATAATTAATATGACTGGTATGATTTGGGGTATGCACCGCGAGCGCTGGGCAGGTTGCATGACTCGGGATCCACCCGTGCTCCAAAAACCGGCGACAAAGGCTATTGGCCTGGCGAGGGTACCTATGACCGAATTTCCCTATATCAGCAGGGTTGATGCTGGGGACAGGCGCCAGGCGCTGCATATCCCCAAGGCGCCGGAGATAGTGGCGTCGCGCATAAAGAAGCAAATCGTCGGTGGCGCACTGAAAGAAGGTGATGCGCTGCCGGCCGAAAGCCGGTTGATGGAGGAGTTCGGGGTATCGAGGCCGACCATTCGCGAGGCGTTCCGGATTCTCGAGGCCGAGCGCTTGATCACCGTGGCGCGTGGCGCCAGGGGTGGGGCTACCATCCATGCGCCGAGTCCGAACCTGATCGCCAACTATGCGTTGATGGTTTTGCAGTCCGAGGGCACCACGGTCGCGGAGATCTATCAGGCTCGCATGGCCTTCGAGCCTTCGGCGGTGCGTTTTGTCGTCGAGAACGCGGCTGATACGGCCCCGCCTATTCTTCGGGCGCTGATCGAGGAGGAGCGGGCGTGGGTCGAAGATCCCGCCGCTTTCGCCATCGGTGTGGCTCGCTTCCACAAGGCGCTGCTGGAGCTTTCCGGCAACCGGCCGCTGATCCACTTGTGGGCGGCCCTGCATGAAGTCGTGGAGCGCTACCAGTCGTTGTCGGTCTCGATCCACCGCCGCGGTGGTTCCCAGGAGGGCTCCGTGCTGGCCGCCATTACGGGGTTGCGCTCCCAGGAGAAGCTGGTGGATCTGATCGAGGCGCGTGAGGTTGATCTGGCCGAGGCGCATTGGCGCAAGCACATGCTCAGGGCCAACAAGGTATGGGTTTCGGGATTCGAGAACATGCGCATCAGCGAACTGTTCCGAGACGACTGATCCGAATATTTCGACGCTTGATGGGGCCACCTTTGGGCCCCTTTTTTTTGCCCGCGATTTGCCGGAAGGGCGCGCTGCTCGGGGTGTTGGAGTGGTGTTCGCAAAAATTTGCCTTCAATCATATATAGGATTAAGATGATTTTAGTGATTAGACATTTTTCATCGAGGGGGCAGGAATGGCGGCGGGCTTGGGTGAGCGAATCGAGGCGGTATTGGCATTGGACCCCGGCAGGGGAGCCTATGAGTTCAGGGGAGTCTGGTATAGCTGGGGTGAAGTGGCAGCCTTGATGGCTCGCATCGAACAGTTCCTCAATGCTGCCGGGCTGGGCGAGGGGGCGCCGGTGGGGATCTTGCTGCGCAACCGTCCCGCCCACGTTGCCGCGGTGTTGCAGGTTCTGGCTTCCAAGCGCTGTGTGGTGGCGGTGAATCCGTTCCAGGCTCCCGGCAAAATCGCCGACGACCTGCGCAAGCTGCAGCTGGCCACGCTCATTGCCGATGACGAGGATTGGCAGGCAGGCGAGCTTCGGGCCACGGCCGAGTCCATTGGCGCCCAGGGCATTGCCATCTCGTCCGCTGCCGAGCTGTCCGCGCAACTGGTGGAGGGTTTGTCGGCGCCCGCCGCCGACAAAGCTCACGGACCATCGCTGCCGGGAGTTGGTGTGCTGATGCTGACGAGTGGAACCACCGGTCCGGCGAAACGTATCCAGCTTCCCTATCGAAACCTCGAACGCTCGCTGTTCGATGCCGCCCACTACGAGTCGCGCGGCAAAGAGGAGGAGCTGACGCTCAAGGAGTCGGCTGCCTTGCTCTGCACGCCGCTGGTGCATATCGGCGGGCTCTACTTCGCAGTGCTGGCCGTGGTGGGAGCGCGGCCGCTGGCGATTCTCGAGAAGTTCAACGTCAAGGATTTCACCCATGCCGTGGCGACACACAAGCCGCGGACGGTGTCGCTGCCGCCGACCGCCATCCGCATGATCCTCGATGCCAAGGTGGAGCCGGAACTGCTCTCGAGCCTGCTGGCCATCCGCACCGGTAGCGCACCGCTGGATCCCGCCATGGCCGAAGAGTTCGAGGCACGCTATGGCTTCCCGCTGCTCGACACCTACGGCGCCACCGAATTCGCCGGGGCGGTCGCGGGTTGGACGCTCAAGGATCACAAGGTCCACGGCAAGCACAAGCGTGGTTCCGTCGGCCGTGCGCAGCCCGGCTGCGAACTGCGGGTGGTGGACCTGGTGACAGGGGAGGTACTGCCTGCTTCCACGGTCGGGCTGCTGGAGGTAAGGGCCGCCCAGCTCGGCGCGGAGTCCTGGTTGCGCACCACCGATCTCGCGGAAATCGATGAGGATGGCTTCCTCTTCATTCGTGGCCGCGCCGACGACGCCATCATCCGTGGTGGATTCAAGGTGCTGCCGCGCGAGGTGGAGGCTGTTCTCAGGGAACATCCCTCGGTGAGGGATGCCTGCGTGGTGGGGCTGCCTGAGGCGCGCCTCGGTGCTGTGCCGGTGGCTGCCGTGCAATTGGAAGAAGGGGGCTCGGCCTCGGCGGAGGAATTGCTGGCCTTCGCCCGGGAAAAGCTGACCGCCTACCAGGTTCCCGTGGCTCTGAAGATAGTCCCGGCGTTGCCGAGGACACCTTCGATGAAGGTCAGCCAGCCGGAGGTCAAGGCGTTGTTCGCCTGAGCCCACCCATTACACGGATTGCAGCCTGGTGACCAAGATGAGCGAGAACCTGTTACTCGAGCGGCTCGAAGAAGGGGTGTTGACCCTCACCCTGAACCGTCCCGATCGACTGAACGCCTTGAACCCGCCCCTGCTGCGCGCATTGCGCGAGAGCATGGAGCGCGCTTCCCGCAACCACGAAGCGCGGGTGGTCGTCATCGCCGGTGCGGGCAGGGCCTTCTGCGCTGGCGGCGATATCGCCGGCAAGCCTGAGCGCAAGGAAGGGGAGGCCGAAGCACCGGCCAAGGAACAGAAGAAGCGCGCGCCGGACAGCGTGGCCACCCGTATCGAGTGGCTGCGCGGCAACATGGAGGCCGTACGCCTGTTGTACCAGATGGACAAGCCGACCATCGCCATGATTCGTGGGGCCACCGTGAGCGTAGGCATGGCCTTGGCCGCCGCATGCGATTTCCGGGTGGTTTCCGAGAACGCGTCCTTCACCACCGGGTTCGCCAAGGTCGGGTTTTCCGGCGACTACGGTGCGAGCTACTTCCTGACGCGCTTGCTGGGTAGCGCCAAGGCCCGAGAGCTGATGTTCCTGTCCGACATGCTCGATGCCCAGGAGGCGCAGCGCATCGGGCTGGCCAGTCGTCTGGTGGCCGATGCCGAGCTGGAGGAGAAGACCCATGAGCTGGCCCGGCGCCTGGCTGACGGCCCGCCGCTGACCTACCGCTTCATGAAGAAGAACCTCAACGCGGCCGTGGACGGTTCGCTGGAGCAGATCCTCGACCTGGAGGCCACGCACATGGTGCTGTCGTCGATGACCAGCGACCAGCGCGAGGCGGTCAAGGCCTTCATGGAAAAACGCAAGCCGCAATTCACTGGCACCTGAGCCAGGCAGCATTCGAATCCTACTGGAGTTCCCGTAATGCCCGAACAAGAAAAACTCAGCGAAGACTTCGAGAAGGCCACGGCCTACGAACTGACCGACAGTGATATCGAGCGCGCCAAGCTGCTGCTCGGCCACGACCTGGCTTGCCGTGACCAGGAGCAGATCACCTCCGCCAGCGAAGACAACATCCGTTCCTTCGCCTTTTCCTGTGGCAACGACAATCCGCTGCACAGCGACCCGGAATACGCCAGGGGCACGCGCTGGGGCTCGGTCATCGCCCCGGCGATGATGGCCGGCGTGATCAATAAGCCGATGAAGGGCGACCCGCTGCCCGAGCATCTGAAGGCCGCCAGCAAGAGCTTGTTCCGTGGCATCCACATGTTCATCTCCGGTGGCGAGTGGACCTTCTTCAAGCCGATCTTCCCAGGTGACAGCCTCTACAGCTTCGGTGGCGAGGATGGCCTGGAAGTGAAGCAGTCGGAGTTCGCCGGCCGCTCGGTGACCCGCTTCAACAGCCAGGTGAAGGTCAACCAGCGCGGCGAGGTGGTGGCGGTGTACCGCTACCGGGCGATTCTCACCGAGCGCAAGAAGGCGCGCGAGAAGGGCAAGTACTCGGACATCCAGCCGGCGCAGTACAGCGAAGAGGATCTGCAGAAGATCGACGCGCTCTACGAGGCCGAGGTTCCGCGTGGCGCCGACACCCTGTACTGGGATGACGTGAGCGTCGGCGACGCCATGCGCCCCGGCGTTTCCGGCCCCCTGACCGTCACCGACGTGGTCAACTTCCATGGCGGCGGGTATGGCTGGGTTCCCTACGGCCTGCGTACCGGCCGCCTGTGGCACAAGAACCGCAAGCGCATCGCCCCCTTCTATGTGAAGAACGACCAGGGCATTCCTGACGTAGCTCAGCGCCTGCACTGGGACAGCGCCTGGGCCAAGGCCATTGGTAACCCCATGGCCTACGACTACGGCGTCATGCGCGAGAACTATCTCTACCGCTACCTCAGCGACTGGGCCGGCGACAACGGCTGGGTCTACAAGCAGTACGACGAGATCCGCAAGTTCAACTACATGGGCGATACCCAGTTCATCAGCGGCGAGGTGGTGGGCAAGCGCCAGGAAAATGGCCTCAATCTCATCGATGTGAAGGTCAAGATGACCAACCAGCGTGGCGAGGACACCGTGCTGTGCGACGCGGTGATCGCCCTGCCGAGCCGCGATGACGGTGCCCTGGTGCTGCCGGAGCCGCCGAGCGAGATGAAGCAGCGCGCCGCGCGGATGATGGCGCGGCATTGGGAACTCGTGGCCGCTGGCAAGAAGTAGGGAACGACCATGGACCTGACATACGGTGCCGAATACGAGGTCTTCCGCCAGGAAGTGCGCGCGTTCCTCGAGCGCGCCTGGCTGCCCCACGCCAAGCTGGCCAAGGCTGAACGGAAGGCGGCCGAGGCCGCCTTCCGCCGCGAGGCGATCGAGCAGGGCTACCTGTATCGGGCGATCCCTCGCCAGTACGGTGGCTCCGAGCAGAAGCCTGATGTGATGCGCGGGCAGGTTATTCGCGAGGAGTTCGGCCGCGTCCGTGCGCCCATGGAAGTGCCGGGCGTCGGTGTCGGCATGCTGGTGCCGACCCTGCTCGAATGCGGCACCCAGGAGCAGAAGGACAGGTTCATCGCCAAGACACTGACCGGCGAATATCTCTGGGCCCAGGGCTACAGCGAGCCGAACGCAGGGTCCGACCTGGCGTCGGTGCGCACCCGGGGCGTACTGCAGGATGGCGAATGGGTGATCAATGGGCAGAAGGTGTGGAGCACCTTCGCCCAGTACGCCCGCTTTATGTTCGCCATGGTGCGTACGGAGCCGGATGCACCCAAGCACCAGGGCCTGTCCTACATCCTGCTGGACCTCAAGCAGCCGGGCGTGACCATCCGCCCGCTCAAGCAGGTCACCGGCGGCGAGGAATTCTGCGAGGTGTTCTTCGACAACGCCAAGGCGCCTGCCGACTGGATCGTCGGTGAGCGCGGCAAGGGCTGGCAGGTCTCCAAGACCACTCTGGTGCACGAGCGCAACAGCTTCATCGGCAATGCCTCGTCGTCACAGGCGCTGTACGACAAGCTGGTCGAACTGGCGCGCAGCACCTTCTTGAATGGCAAGCCGGCCATCGAGGACGCCGTCATCCGCGAGCGCCTGCTGGTGCTCGAAGGGTACGTGGCCTCCCATGTCTACTCCAGCTACCGGCAGTTCTCCATGACCGCCCATGGCCAGCACTCGGGCATCGTCGGTTCGATGAACAAACTGATTTCCACCCAGATCGGCCATGAGGTGGCCAGGCTCGCCCGCGACCTGATGGGTGACAATCTGCTCATCGCGCCGCCGCCGGAGGGCACCCGTGGTGCCGGGCCGGAAAAGTGGAACAACCAGTTCTTCGGCTCCCTCGGCGTGGCTATCGCCGGCGGCGCCTCGAATATCCAGCGCAACATCATCGCGGAGCGTGGCCTCGGACTGCCGCGTGACAACGGGCAAGAGGCGGGCAACTGACCATGAATTTTCTCCTCTCCCCGGAACAGCTCGAGTTCCAGACTACCGTTCAGCGTTTCCTCGACGACCTGTGTCCAGCCACCCGGCTGCACGAACTGTTCGACCGGGGTGAACATGACCCCGCTCTATGGCATGCCATGTGCGAGCTGGGCCTGGCGGGTATCGCACTGCCGGAAGCCCATGGCGGCGCCGGCATGGAAATGATCGACCTGGCCCTGGTCGCCGAAACCCTCGGCAGCCGAGCCGCTCCAGGCCCGTTCCTCGGTCATGCGCTGGCCGGGCTGGCGATCGCCTGGGGCGGCTCCGATGCGCAAAAGGCGCGCTGGCTGCCGGCGCTGGCCAGTGGCGAGAAGCTGGCCAGTGTGGCGCTGGCCGAGGAGGGTGGCTGGCAGCCTGAGCAGTGGGGCCTTTCCGGGAAGGGCGGCACGCTCAGTGGCTGCAAGCGACACGTACCCTTTGCCGCGGACGCGGACCTGCTGGTGGTAGGCCTGGCGGACGGCGGGCTGGCGCTGGTCGAGCGAGGAGCCGAAGGGCTGTCGGTCGAAGTCGAGAATGGTGTCGACCGTACTCGTGCCATGGCCACCGTGGGCTTTTCCGCCACGCCAGCCGAGCGCCTGGAGGGCGCGTGCCGGGAAGTAGTCGAGCGCCTGCGTGACGCGGCCCTGGTGCTACTCGCCGCCGATGCCTTCGGTGGTGCTGCCCGCTGTGTGGAAATGGCCGTGGACTACGCCAAGATCCGCGAGCAGTTCGGCCAGCCCATCGGTCGCTTCCAGGCGGTCAAGCACCAGCTCGCCAACATGGCGGTGGAGATCGAGCCAGCCCGCGGCCTGTACTGGTACGCGGCGCATGCCTTCGACCACGTGCCGGCGGATGCCGCGCGCTATGCGGCGCTGGCCAAGGCGCACCTGGCCGACCGGTTCCTCCAGGTGGCGCGCGACACGGTCGAGGTGCATGGCGGCATTGGTTACACCTGGGAATGCGACGTACAGATCTACCTCAAGCGGGCGATGTTCGACTTCGCCTGGATGGGCAATCCACAAGAGCAGCGACGACGCATCCACCTGTAGGGACCAAGCGTCAGAGTAGGCCTTGCCTGCATCGGGCCACCAATCGAACTGGGCCATAGCCCGCGAAAACAACAAGAAGAGGGACATACCGTTGAGCAACCGCATATCGCGACGAGATCTTGTCAAGGCTGGCCTGGCTGCCCCTGTAGTGGCTGCATTGGGCAGTGCAATGGGGGAAAGCGGGCCGGCTGCCGCTGCGGATGAACTGGCAACGCTGGATGCGGTTGCCCAGGCGGACCTGGTCAAGAAGGGAGAGGTTTCACCCCGCGAGCTGGTCGAGGCAGCGATCAAACGGATCGAGGCAGTCAACCCCAAACTCAACGCCGTCATCGACTTCCGCTTCGAGAAGGCGCTTGCACTTGCCAGCTCCAAGGAGCTGCCGAACGGCCCCTTGAAGGGCGTGCCGATCCTGGTAAAGGACGTGGCCATTGCGGGAGAGGCCAATTATCTGGGCAGCCGTTTGCTGGCGAAGGTCGGCCTTCTTCCGACGCAGACCGATGAGTTCGTCCATCGTGCGGAAAAGGCGGGGATGATCATTCTCGGCCGTACCAACGTTCCCGAACTGATGAGCTCCCCTACCACCGAGTCTCTGCTGCATGGCCCGGCGCGCAATCCGTGGAATCCGGAGCACTCTACGGGTGGATCGAGCGGCGGTGCGGCTTCTGCTGTCGCCTCGCTGATGGTGGCTGCCGCTCAAGCCAGCGACGGCGGCGGATCCACCCGTATTCCCGCGTCTGCCTGTGGTGTGGTCGGTTTGAAACCGAGCCGGGGGCGGGTCAGCTCGGGCCCGAGTGGGGCGGAGTGGATGGACATCACCACGTCCAAGAGCTGGGGCACGCGGACCGTGCGCGATACCGCTTTGTTGCTGGACGTAGTGGCCGGTCCCGGCCCCGGCGATACCGTGACGGCGAAACCCCAGGCACGGCCCTATCTGGCGGAGACGCTGACTGAACCTGGCAAACTGCGGATTGGCTTCATGCGACAGTTGCCTGGCAATACCATGCCATTGGACCCTGAAGCGGTGGAGGCGGTCGAGCGGGCGGCCAAGTTGTTGAGTTCGCTTGGCCACCATGTGGAGGAGAGTCATCCAGCCCCTCTGAACACGACCGAACATTTCGAACTGATCGGCCAGTACTGGCCGATCAAGGTGGCGCGGCGCCTCGGCGATGCAGAAAAGAAGCTGGGCCGTCCGATTCGTGAAGATGAATTGGAGCCCGGAGTGTATCGGCTTCTGAAGGCAGCCCGTGAAGCGTCCGTTTTCGATTTCGGCGCCACCTTGCAGCGCATCCAGGACTATACCCAGCGCATGCTGGCCTGGTACGGACAAGGTTTCGACTTGCTGCTGACGCCCACCACGGGCAGGGCCGCTCCGCCGCTGGGTGTACTGAATGTTCCTGGCGTATCGCGCGACCTGATGCTCTGGGGAGGCTTCACGCCCCTGGTGAACCTGACCGGGCAGCCGGCGATCTCCCTGCCTCTGCACTGGACCAAGGAGGGAATGCCGCTGGGCGTTCAGTTGGTTGCCGACATTTGGCGGGAGGACCTGCTGGTGCGTGTCGCGACCCAGCTCGAACAGGCGCAGCCCTGGAAGCAACGCTTGCCGGCAGTGCGGGGGTAAGGCGGCAGAGGTCATCGCAGTACCAGGCTCTGTGCCGCGTTCTCGGGCTGGATGACCTCTTCCTGCTTCTCATAGTCGCTCGGCTATCGCGCCAGGCGCGCTGCCAGATCGCGCTGGCCGGCACTCAATAACCTGCGTGATGGCGACGTCCGGCAGCTATTGCTCGCTGGCCGAGCCCGCGCATGAACCATCAGCTTCGCTGTTCGCCAATGAAGGAGTCATTCGTGGAGTCTTGCCGTCCTATCGCGATTGTCACTGGTGCCTGCGGCGGCATGGGGCGTGCCTGCGCCCGCCTGCTGGGGAGCCGCTTCGATCTCGTGCTGACCGATGTCGACCAGGATCGTGTCGATGCCTGGGTCGAAACGCTGCTCGAAGAAGGCTATCGGGTCTGCGCTGGCGTGGGATGTAACCTGGCAGAGGCCGGCGAGGCGCAGCGTCTGGTCCGTATCGCGCGGACTGTCGGGGAGCTGCGCGCCGTGGTGCACACCGCTGGCCTGTCACCGGCCATGGCGTCCTGGGATGACATTCTGCGTGTGAATGTGCAGGCGACCGAACGCCTGCTCGTAGCGCTGGAGGATGGCTTGGCCCCAGGTCTGGTGACCGTGCTGGTCGCCTCCATGGCGGGGCATATGGTTCGTGCCGATGCGGCCGCCGACACGGCCATGGCCGCTCCGTTGGCCTCCGACTTCCTGGAGCGCTCGCGAAGGGTGTTGGAGCGTTATGTCGCCGCATCCGATCCCTACGGCATGAGTTCGCCCGCATACGGTTATTCCAAGCGTGCCGTGATCCGCATGTGCGAGGCGCGTGTGGGGGCCTGGGGCAAGGAGGGGGCGCGAATCCTGTCCATTTCGCCGGGCACGATCTGGACGCCGATGGGGCGCAAGGAAGTGCAAGAGAACGCTGCCGCAGCAGCGGTGATCCAGGCCACACCGGTTGGCCGCTGGGGTTCGCCACAGGACATCGCCTCCGCCGTCGACTTCCTGGTGTCGGAGCGAGCCGGCTTCATCTCGGGTTGCGACCTGCGTATCGACGGTGGAGTCACCCCGGTGCTGCTTGGCGGCAGGGGCTGAGCCGGGGCTTGGACCTTTTCTATTCTCACGAGGACCATCACACATGAAGATAAAGGCTGCACTTGCCCTGTCCCAGAACGGACCGCTCGGCATAGAGGAAATCGACCTGGCAGAGCCGGCTCACGGTGAAGTTTTGGTCCGGGTGGTGGCCACGGGGCTTTGCCATACCGACCTCACCGTCCTGGCGAGCCCCAGTCTTCCCTGGCCTGCTATTTTCGGTCACGAGGGCGCGGGCATCGTGGAGAAGGTCGGATCGGGGGTGACCAAGGTCGCTGCCGGGGATGCCGTCCTGATGACTACGGTTTCTTGTGGCCGGTGCGCGCAGTGTGTCAGCGGCAGCCCTTCCTATTGCGCCAGCTTCATCCCGCTGAACATGAGTGGCGGCAGGTGCGCGGACGGTAGTTGCAGCCATAGCTTCCAGGGCAAGCCGGTGTTTGCCCGGTTCCTGGGCCAGTCGTCCTTCGCCTCCCATGTGCTGGCCGCCGAGCGCAGCCTCATCAGGATCGACCCGGACCTGCCCATGGACGTTCTGGCGCCGCTGGGTTGCGGCATACAGACCGGCGCGGGGGCGGTGCTGAACACGCTGCGACCGCGTCCGGGCAGCAGCCTGGTGGTCTTCGGCGCCGGTGGCGTGGGGCTGGCAGCACTGATGGCGGCCAGGATCGCCGGTTGTAGCCAGATCATCGCGGTCGATAGACATGCTTCGCGCCTGGCCATCGCGCGTGAACTCGGCGCGACCCAGGTGATCGGCGCAGACGATGGCGACGTGGTGCAGGCCATCCGCGAGTTCACCGGCGGAGGGGCCGACTATGCGGTGGAGGCCGTCGGCAACCCCAGTGTCATGGAACAGGCGATCGAGAGCCTCGGCCGGGGAGGCGTCGTTGCCCTGGTCGGTGCCGCCGGTTCGGAGGTCAGGCTGACGCTGAGCCCGAGTACGTTGCAGAGCAAGGGGGCAAGCATCAAGGGCAGCCTCATGGCAGGCGAGAACTGCGTGCCGGAGTTGTTCGTCGGCCAGTTGATCCGCTATTGGCGCGAAGGACGCCTGCCCATCGAAAAGATTCTGAGCTTCTACGACTTCAAGGACATCAACAGCGCCATCGCCGATGCCCGTAGCGGGAAAGCCATCAAGCCGGTGATCCGGATCAACTGAATGAGGCACGCGAACATGGTCACCGAAAGAATCGAAGCCGTCTTCGCCGCACAGCGCAGTACCCGCAGAGCGCGCAAGGCCGAAGGCAGCGCCGAGCGCATAGCCCGCCTGCAGCGGCTCAGGGATGTCATCGTGAAGCACATCCCCGCCATCGAGCAGGCACTGTTCGAGGATCTGCGCCGCTCGCCCAACGGCGGTAAGGAGGGCGAGATCCCGGCGGTGCTGGCTGAAATCGACGCCGCTATCAGCGCACTCGACGACTGGATGTCGCCCAAGCCGGTACCCACCTCGCCGCCGTTCCAGGGCCGGGCCTATGTCCGGTACGAGCCCCGGGGCGTCGTGCTGCTGCTGGGGGCCTGGAACTTCCCGTTCGCCTTGGCCGTGCAGCCGCTGGTGCCGATCCTGGCTGCCGGCAACAGCGCGATGGTCAAACCGAACGAGCTGAGCCCGGCCACCAGCCGGGTGGTGGCCGCAATCATCGAAGAAGCGTTCGACGAGCAGGATGTCGCAGTCTTCGAGGGCGGAGTGGAGGTTGCCGAGCGCCTGCAACAGCTGCCCTTCGACCATGTGTTCTTCACCGGCAGCCCCGCGGTCGGGCGTCTGGTGATGGCCGCGGCGGCCAGGCACCTGAGCAGTGTGACCCTGGAGCTGGGTGGCAAGAATCCGGCCATAGTCGCGCCGGGCCACGACCTGCAGGATGCGGCGGGCAAGATCGTCGCCGGGCGTTTCTACAATGCCGGCCAGCTGTGCCTGGCAGTGGACCATGTCTGGGTGCACCGGGATGCTCTCGAAGACTTCTGCCGACTCGCCAGTGCGATGGTGGACAGCCTGTTCTATGTGGACGGGGTGCTTCAGTTGGAGCGCCTGCCGCGCATGGTGAACGCACGCAACCTGGAGCGGGTCGTCGGCTATATCGATGACGCCGTGGCGCGTGGGGCGCGTATCGTCAGGGGCGGGCAGGTCGAGCATTCGAACCTGACCCTGCATCCCACCATTCTCGCCGATGTCGCGCTGGACGCCCGTGTGATGCAGGAGGAGATATTCGGCCCGGTGCTGCCGGTGCTCGCCTATGACGACCTGTCCGAGGTGGTGGACGCTGTCGATGAGCATGGCAAGCCGCTGGCCGTCTATGTGTTCGCCGAGCAACAGGCGTTCGTCGACGAGGTACTGCTGGGCACCTCCTCCGGTGGCGTGACGCTGAATCATGTCTTCCTGCACTTCATGGAGCCGAACCTGCCCTTCGGCGGTGTCAACGGCAGTGGAATGGGGCGTTACCACCGCTATGCCGGTTTCCTCGAGCTGTCCAATGCCAGGTCGATTTTCGAACTGGCGGGCTGAGCGGGCAAAGGACATTCCGAGGAAACGATCATGGACCTGGGGTTGCAGAACAAAGTCGTCGCCATCGTCGGTGGCACGTCCGGCATGGGCTATGCCGCCGCGCAGGTGCTCGCCGCCGAGGGGGTGACGCTGGCGCTGCTGTGCCGCGATGTGACGCGTGGCGAAGCCAAGGCGCAGGCGCTGCGCCAGGGTAGCGATGCCAAGGTCGAGGTGTTCGCCGCCGATGCCACCAGTGACGGCGCCGTGGCCCACGCCTTGCAGAACGTCGCCGAGCGTTTCGGCGGGCTCGACGGCCTGGCGGTGACGGCAGGGCCGATGCAGAAGATGGCGCCTCTGGTCGAACTGGACGACGCCGACTGGCACGCCTATTTCGAGTCGCAACTGATGACCACGGTGCGTGCCTGCCGCGCGGCGCTGCCGCTGCTGGCGGCCCGTGGTGGCGGTAGCATCGTCACCACTTCCGCGTACTCCATCCGCCACCAGAGCGCGGTGCTCGCGCCCTATTCGGCCATGAAACAGGCCGTCGCCGGGGTCGCCAAGAACATCGCCAGGCATTGGGGCGGCAAGAATATCCGCTGCAACTGCATCGCCCCGGGCGCCATCGCCAGCGAGGCGCTGGACGGCGCGCGGGCCCTGGCCAAGGCCAAATATGGCGACTCGCTGCCAGCGGACGAGGCTCTCGATCGCTTCATGATCGAGGAATGGCACCTGGACGTGGCTCTGGGGCGCGTCGGCAGGCCCCGCGAGGTTGGCGAGCTGATTGCCTTCCTGCTGTCGGAGCGGGCTGCCTACATGACCGGGGCACTGATCAACATCGACGGCGGAACCGATTTCTAGCCCGCATGGCCGGGCGGGACGGTTCTGCACAACCCACTGGACGCTATATGGAATCGATCGATCGGAAGCTGGCGCAGCATTATGCCGGCATCATCGGCTCGCTCGGCGAGGACATCGGCCGCGAGGGCCTGCTGGATACGCCCAAGCGCGCCGCCAAGGCCATGCAGTACCTCTGTGGTGGCTACGGGCAGACGCTGGAGGAGGTCACCAACGGTGCCCTGTTCAGCTCCGACAACAGCGAGATGGTGCTGGTGAAGGACATCGAGCTGTATTCATTGTGCGAACACCACCTGCTGCCCTTCATCGGCAAGGCGCATGTCGCTTACATCCCCAATGGCAAGGTGCTGGGCCTGTCCAAGGTGGCGCGCATCGTCGAGATGTATGCCCGCCGCCTGCAGATCCAGGAAAACCTCAGCCGGCAGATCGCCGAGTCCATCGAACAGGTGACCGGTGCCCTGGGCGTGGCGGTGGTCATCGAGGCCAAGCACATGTGCATGATGATGCGTGGCGTGGAGAAGCAGAACTCGTCGATGGTCACCTCGGTGATGCTGGGCGAGTTCCGCGAGAATGCCGCGACCCGTAGTGAGTTCCTGAGCCTGATCAACTGAGCGGGCAGTGGCTCATCGGCCCGGGGCCAGTTCCCGGCTGAGGTGCCTGGCCGCCTCCCACAACGCCCTGCGGGCCTGACCGAATGCGTTGTTGCGTAGCCGGGCCAGGCACAGCCAGTGGCCGTCCAGTTCCTCCAGGGATACCCGGTGGAGCCCCGCGGGCAGGGACGGGGCGCTCAGGCGAGTGGAGAGTGTCAGGCGGATGGGAGCCACTGTACTGGAGGTGGGTTGGCCCGCCTGCAACTCGAATTCGGGAAAGTGTCCTACGCCGACACCGGCCTGCCGCGCCAGGCTGACGAGCTGGTCATACAGCCCGGGGTTGAGCGGCCGGGGGAAAATGGACAGTGTCCGTCCCCGCAACTGTTCGAGCCGCAGATGCTGCTCCCGGTGGATGGGGTCGAGCTCATCGACCAGCAGGTCGATGAACACCGGGCAGATGGGGAGCGTCTCGATCAGTTGCCGGTCCAGCTCGAAGTCGCCGACGAAGAAGGCCAGGTCGAGCACGCCCTGTTTCAGCCGGCCCACCAGGCTCTCGGACACGCCGCGCTCGAGGAAGACCTCGCTGGCCGTGGGCGCGAGCCGAGCATCGCGCAGAACCTTCAGGACGATTTCCTCAAGAGCGCCGGGCGGCATGCCGATGCGTACCGTGCCGCGGATACGGTTGGACAGGGCGGCGACTTCGCCAAGGGCTTGCTCGGTCTGCTGGCGCAACGGCGCTGCGATGGCGAGTAGCGCCTTGCCCCACTCGGTCAGTTCCAGGCGGCGGCTGGAGCGATCGAGCAACTGCGTGCCCAGCTGCTCTTCCAGCTTGCGTACCTGGGCCGAGAGCCAGGGTTGCGCCACGCCCAACTCCTTGGCCGCCTGAGTGAAGGAGCCCGCCTGGGCGACCGCCGCGAACTCCACCAGCAGGCGCGTATCCTTGATCATGCTGCAAAGCTCCGTATGGCCGCGGGAGGGCGGCTATTCGTCTATATGATTTCCTTATGATTGCAGAAATCTTCTTATTCGACAGCCCTCTGGACGCTGGCAAGAATCCTGCGGTATGTCGAGCACGAAGGAGATCGCAATGTACGACGTCATGGCAGGTATCCGCGTCATCGAGGTGGCCGAGCACACCTTCGTCCCGGTCGCCGGGATGGTGCTGGCAGAATGGGGGGCCGATGTGGTCAAGGTGGAGCGCGCCCAGGGCGGCGATGCGTCCCGCTACATACGCCTGCCGGGTACCGACGGCTCGATCAATCCGTACTTCGAGGTCGGCAACCGCGGCAAGCGCAGCGTGGCGCTGGACCTGAGCCGGCCCGAGGGGCGCGAGTTGCTCTACCACCTGCTGGAAACGGCCGATGTGTTCCTCACCAACATGCGCCCCGAAGCACGCCGCAAGATGGGCATCGAGGCGGATCAGCTGACCAGGAGCTTTCCGCGCCTGATCTACGCGCGCGGCACCGCCTATGGCGCCAAGGGGGCGATGGCGGAGGCGGGCGGGTTCGATTACCCGTCGGCCTGGTGTCGCACCGGCGCGGCCCACCTGCAGACCCATTCGGGAGAGGCGCCACCGGCGCAGCCCGGCTCGATCGGCGACCTGACCGGTGGCGTGACCCTGGCTGGCGCTGTGGCCGCCGCGCTGTTCCGTCGCGAGCGCACCGGGCGCGGCGCCATCGTCGACAACTCGCTGCTATCGGTCGGTTCGTTCCTCATGTGCCAGTCGTTGCTGGCCACGGACCTTGGTCTCCCGGTCATGTCCAGCCAGCCGCAGGCTTCGCCCATGCTGCCCCTGGTCAACAACTACCGGACCCGTGACGGGCGCTGGATCTGCCTGTGCATACTCTTCGACCATTGGTGGCCGGACCTGGTCGAGCACCTGGGCGTTCCCGAGTTGCTGGACGATCCGCGTTTCCAAGATGGCAGCGCCCGCCAGCAGAACCGGGACGCCCTGGTCGCTGAGCTCAATCGGGTGTTCGCCAGCCATGACTTCGCGGACTGGTGTGAGCACTTGCGCTCGCTGCAGGGCGTCTGGGCGCCGGTGCGTACTCCGGCAGAGGCCCTGGCCGACAGCCAGGCACGGGAGAACGGCTTCATCACGCCTGTCGAGTGTGACGATGGCGTCAGCTACCGAGCAGCGGTTTCTCCGGGGCAGTTCGACGAGCGCCCGGTAGGGAAGCTGCGCGCCGGTCCCCGCTTCGCCCAGCACACCGATCAGGTGCTGCGCGAGGCCGGGCTTACCGATGAACAGATTGCCAGCCTGCGCGAGCAGGCGACCATTCGCTGAGGAGCGCATGATGACTCTCGATCAACTGCGTGCGAGCGTGCGGCTGCCCGTCATCGCCGCGCCGATGTTCCTGGTGTCCGGCGTGGACCTGGTGACGGCCAGTTGCAAGGCTGGCGTCATCGGCTGCTACCCGGTCGCCAACGCCCGTTCGGCGGAAGAGGCCGGACAGGCCATCGCCGATATCCGCCAGGCGCTCGAGCAGGCACGGCAGCAGGATCCGCAGGCGGTGATCGCGCTTTTCGCGGTGAACCTGGTGGTGCATGACGAGAGTCAGCCACGCTTCCAGCAGGATCTCGAAAGCGTGCTGGAGCAACGGGTGCCGCTGGTCATCACCAGCGTGGGCAACCCGCGCAATGTCGTCGCGCGCGTGCACGAGCGCGGTGGCCTGGTGTTTCACGATGTCGCCAGCATCAAGCACGCCCGCAAGGCCATCGAGGCCGGAGTGGACGGCCTGATCCTGCTGACCGGGGGCGCCGGTGGGCACACTGGCACGCTCAATCCGTTCGCCTTCGTGGCGCAGGTGAGGCGCTTCTGGGATGGCGCCATTGCCCTCGCCGGCGGCATCAGCGATGGGCGCTCGATCCATGCGGCGGAAGTGCTGGGGGCCGACTACGCCTACATGGGTACCCGCTTCAGCGCCACCGAGGAGTCCCTGGCGCCGCCCGCCTACAAGGATCTGCTGGTGTCCCAGCAGAGTGCAGATGTGATGGTCACCGACCGCATTTCCGGGCTGGACGCCACCTTCATGCGCGGTTCCATCGCCGCCGCCGGGCTGGATCCGGATCATCTTCCACCACGCCTGGGGCTGTTCCAGCCGGATTTGCCGGAGCACCTCAAGGCCTGGCGCGACATCTGGAGCGCGGGGCAGGGCGTCGGCGCAATCGACGATGTGCCGAGCGTGGCGGTACTGGTGGAACGATTGAGGAAAGAATATGAGCTCGCCATCGGCAAGTCCTGAACAGAGCCAGGGCGAGCGCCCCTATCCCTGCGTGACCGCGGAAACGGCGCCGTTCTGGAGTGCTGGCGCAGAAGGCGTGTTACGGGTGAAGCGCTGTCTGGACTGCGCGCGTTTCCATCATCCGCCGGCGCCGCTGTGCCCGTATTGCCTGAGCGAGCGGCTCGATTTCCAGGCCTTGTCCGGACGGGCGCGGGTCGCCACCTTCACCGTCAACCACCACCAATGGCACCCGGCGTTCCCGCCACCCTACGTGCTGGCGATCGTCGAGCTGGAGAAGGCGCCGGATGTACGCCTGACTACCCGTCTGTGCCATGTCGGAGTCGACAGTGTGTCGATCGGCATGCGCGTTCGGGTCGTCTTCGAGCAGGTCGGTCCGGCCTGGCTGCCGCTGTTCGAGCCGGAGGTCGGATGATGGAGAAGTTCGAGGACAAGGTCCGCATCACCGGCATCGGCCTGTCGCGCGTCGGCCGTCGGCTGGGCGGCGATCCGCGCGCGCTGGCCGCCGAGGCCTGCCTTGCAGCGCTGCGCGATGCCGGGTTGGAGCGACGGGATATCGATGGCCTGTCCAGTCATCCGGGGCCGCTGAGCATGGATGGCTACAGCGGGGCGGGGATCGGTGACATCGAGGAACTGCTGCGCTTCCAGCCGATCTGGTTCAATTCCGGGCACGAAATGCCAGGGCATTCCGGGGCGTTGGTGCAGGCTGCGCTGGCCCTGGCTGCCGGCCTGTGCCGGCATGTGCTGGTGTTCCGCGCCACCTGGGAGTCGACCGCCCAGGCGCTGCGCCGTGCGGATGGCGCGGTCGCTGCGGGCGGCGCGGTCGAGGGCGACGAACTGTGGCGCGTTCCGTTCGGCGCCTTTTCCCCCGCCAACTGGATCAGCCTCTACGCCATGCGGCATTTCCACCGCTATGGCACCACCCGCGAGCAACTGGGCGCCATTGCGCTCAATGCCCGGGCCAATGCCTGCCTCAATCCATCGGCGGTCTACCGCACGCCGCTGAGCATGGAGGATTACCTCGGCGCCCGGATGGTGTCATCGCCCTTCGGCTTGTACGACTGCGACGTGCCGTGCGATGGCGCGGTGGCGCTGGTCCTGTCGCGTGCCGATGCCGCGCGCGACACTCGGCGGCACAACCCGTTGCGCATCGAGGCACTGGGCACCGCCACCTGCGAACGCTGGAGTTGGGACCAGAGTACGCTGGAGCATGAGCCACTCATCCGGGGCGCCTGCGACTCGCTGTGGCGCCGCACGGATCTGAAGCCGGCGGACGTGGACGTCGCGCAGTTGTACGACGGCTTCACCTTCAATGCCTTGTGCTGGCTGGAACTGTTGGGGTTCTGTCCCGAAGGGGAGGGCGGGCGTTTCGTCGAAGGTGGCAGGCGGATCGCTCTGGATGGCGAGCTGCCGATGAATACGGGCGGCGGCCAGCTTTCCGGCGGGCGCTTGCAGGGCTTCGGCCTGCTACACGAGGCCTGCCTGCAACTATGGGGCGAGGCAGGGCAGCGCCAGGTCGCCGGCGCGCCGGAGGTAGCGGTGGTGAGTACCGGCGGTGGTGCGCCTGGGGGCACGGTGCTGTTGACCGCGAGTTGAAGCGCACTGCGGGGGTAAACGCCGTTCGGTGTTTACCCCCGCAGTAGTAAAGTGCCCAGTCACGCCCGCATGGGCGGGCGTGACCATCGCTGGGGCCGCTCAGCCCTTCAGCAGGTGCTTGGCCAGGCTCCAGCGATGGACCTCGGACGGGCCGTCGTAGATGCGGAAGGCCCGCAGGTCGCTCCAGATGCGTGACACCAGGCTTTCGCCGGTGACGCCGCGGCCGCCCAGGATCTGCACGCAGCGATCGACGATGCGGAACTGGGCTTCCGAAGAGATGACCTTGGTCATGCTCGACTCGTGCTTGCCCTTGCCGCCCTGGTCCAGCACCCAGGCGCAGTGCCAGATCGCCAGGCGGGTGGTGTGCAGGTCCATCTCGTTGTCCGCCAGCATGAAACCGACGCCTTCGTGGGCACCCAGCGTTTGCCCGAAGGCCTCTCGCTCGCGGGCGTAGGCGGTGGCGATGTCGTGGGCGCGCCGCGCCTGGCCGAGCCAGCGCATGCAGTGAGTCAGGCGTGCCGGCGCCAGGCGTACCTGGGCGTAGCGGAAACCCTTGCCGACTTCGCCCAGCACGTCGCCGGCGGGGACGCGCAGGTTGTCGAAGCGCACCACCGCATGGCCGCCGGCGAAGCAGCTGTCCAACGCGTCCATGGCACGTTCGATGTGGATACCGGGGCTGTCCATGTCGGCCAGGAACATGGTGGCGCTGCCATCTTCCATCTTCGCCATGATGATGGCGTACTGGGCCCCGATGGCGCCGGTGATGAACCACTTGGTGCCGTTGATGACGTAGTGGTCGCCGTCGCGTACGGCGAGGGTCTGCAGCATCGATGGGTCCGCCCCGGCGCCGGGTGCAGGCTCGGTCATGCAGAAGCAGGAGCGGGTTTCGCCGGCGACCTGCGCACGCAGCCAGCGTTCGATGTGCTCAGGCCTGGCAACCTGTTCCATCAGGTGGATGTTGCCTTCGTCCGGCGCCGCGATGTTCAGCGCGATCGGCCCCAGCGGCGAGTAGCCGGCCTCTTCGAAAACGATGGCCTTGGCCACGTGCGACAGGCCCAGCCCGCCCAGTTCCCGGCTGGCGTGCGGGGTCAGCAGGCCGGCTTCGCGGGCGCGGCCGACCAGCTCGCGGCGCAGTTCGTCGCTGGGACCGTGACGGTCCTGGCGCGGATCGTTCTCCAGCGGGATCACCTGCTCGGCGATGAAGCGGCGGGTGCGCTGCTGGAGGTCCAGCAGTTCGGCGGAAAGTTCGAAGTTCATGGTGGTGCTCCAGGTGGAGAATCAGGCGGCGACCAGGCGTTGGCCGTCGAGCTTGGGAATCACGTCGAGCAGGCCGACCTGGGCGGCGTATCGCACCTCGGCCTGCAACTCGTCGGTTAGGCTGCGGCCCAGCTGGCTGTCCAGCAGGCAAGCCAGCGGGGCGGTCGCATACTGCTGGTAGACCGCGCGGGCTATGGTGCTGGTGTCCGAATGCTGCCAGTGGTTGGGCCGCAGGCGCTCGAGCTGTTCGATCAGGTAGCCGGCGGTATACAGGTCTTCCAGGTTGATGCGTCCGGCCGAACCGGCGCAGACGAAGATCAGCGACAGCTCGGCGTGCTGCAGCAGCCGCTGTGCCATGGCCGGGCCGTTGAGCAAGGCGGCGGCGTACACGTGACGCGCGCAGTCCGCCTGGCGCAGGGCGACGGTGCCATTGGTGGTGCAATACACCAGTTGGCGGCCCTCGAGCGGCTGCCGGGCCACGCTCAGTGGCGAGTAGCTGGCGAAGCCGGGAATGCTGTGCATGCGGCTCTCCCCGGCGAGCAGGTAGCTGTCCTGCGCCAGTTCGCGCACGGCGTTGTTGGCCTGCTGGGCGTTGCTGTGGGGCTGCACGGCAGCGGCCCCGTGGTGCAGCGCGGTGACGATGGTCGAAGTGGCGAACAGAACGTCGATCACCACTACCACCTTGTCATGCAGGAAGTCCGTGTTCAGATCCTCCTTGCGCAGGATCACATTCAGCTTGGGCATGCCGCACCTCCCTGGCCTTCGAGGGCACGAACCGCTTCCAGGTACTTGGGGTTGCCGACCTGCACGCGGCACAGCACATCGGCGCGCAAGGCCGGCAGCAGGTTCATCAGTTCGGCGTCCAGCGCCCCTTCGCGCAAGGCCAGGCACAGCGACCTGTCGTCCATGGCCTGTCCGCGAACCTCTCCAGCCTGCTGGTGCAGGGCCTGGCGAGCCTGGGATATGGCCTGCGAAGAGGCGTGTTCGCGGCCCGCGATGACCATCGCGTTGGCGATCATCAGCGCGGTGTATTTCTGTGCCGCCGGCAGGTGCGGCACCAACTCGTCCAGCAGGCTGGCGCGAGCGATGGCCAGCAGGTCATGGGCCCGAGGCAGGTCATGCATGGTGGCGCTCCTTGTGAAGTGCGGATATCTCGTCGATCAGGTCCAGTTCTATTTCCGGCAGCATCCGGCCCGTTAGCGCCAGTTCCAGGGAGGGCTGTTCCCCGGAAAGATGGCGTTCTGCCTGGAGCAGGGCGATCACCGCCCAGCGCAGCGTGGCCATGATTCGCCAGTAGGGCAGGATGCTGCGTTCGACCGGATGTCCGGCCGTCAGCTCGTACCCCTCGAGGAAGGCTTCCAGGGGGCCAAGGCCGCCAGCTTCCTCGCTCAAGGCGCCGAAGCGCCAGCAACGTGCGCAGAACCAGCCGATATCCTCCTCCGGCGCGCTCCAACTGGCGAATTCCCAGTCCAGGATCCCCGTCAGTTGGCCGTCGTCGGCCATGTAGTTGCCGGTACGGAAATCGCCATGGGTCAGGCAGACACCGCTGTTCGCCGGAGCATTGAGCTCCAGCCAGCGCAGGGCCCATTCCAGGGTCGGTTGCGGACGGCCCAGGCTGTCCAGCAACTGGCGATACTGTTGTACACGCGATAGGGCGGGGTTGGCGGGCACGCTGCCGAGGAACTCCAGCCCCGCATGTGGTGGCGTAACCTGGTGCAAGGCGGCCAGCGAGCGTCCGAGTTGGGCCAGCAGCACCTGGCGCTGGCTCGCCGTCAGCTCACCGCGCACCAGCTTGCGGCCGGCCGCCTCGCCGCGGATGCGGCGCATCAGGTAGAAGTCCTTGCCCACCTGGCCCTGGTCCTGGTGCAGCCAGAGCGGTTCAGGGACGCTGGCGCCTGCGGAGAAAGCCGCCTGCAGCACGGCGAACTCCTGGGCGCGGCTGAGGCTGATCGACAGGCTGGAGGGCGAGTCGGTACGCAGCACCCACTCCTGGTGGCCGGCATACTCGCCGCCCTCGATCTGCAGGTCGAGCGCGTAGTTCTCCTGGATGGCACCGCCGCCCAGGCGCTTGAGCAGGCCGATCTTCACCGCCTGTGCGCCGCTGCGGGCGAGGATGAAGTCCTGGACGAAGGTCTCGAGAGATTGCGCGTGCGGCATGGTCATACCTCTGGCTGAGCACCCGTGGCTCAGACGTTGAACTGGGCAGTGGTGCTTTGTAGGGAGTCGGCCAACCGGGTGAGCTGGTTGGTCGCCTGGAAAGTATCGCGGCATTCGTCGTTGCTGCTCTCCGCCATGCTGGCGATGCGTTCGATGCTGCGGGCGATGTCCTGGCTGCCGATGCTCTGTTCCTCCACCGCGCCGGTCATGCTCTCGATGCCCTGGAAGACTTCTTCGACCGAGCCGTGGATGCCGTTGAACACCTGAACCAGTTGACCCAGTTGCTCATGGCTGCTGTTCAGGGCGGCGGCGCCTTCGCCGATCAGCCGTTCGACGGCGGCGGAATGGCCGTCCAGGGCCCGGGTGACCTCGTCGATGTTGTTGGCGGCGGTGGAGGAGAGTTCGGCCAATTGCCGAACCTCGCCGGCGACCACCGCGAAGCCGCGGCCCTGGTCGCCCGCACGCGCGGCCTCGATGGCGGCGTTGAGTGCCAAGAGGTTGGTCTGTGCGGCGATCGCCTTGACCTGAGCGGTCATGTCGCTGATCGACGCGGTGCTACGTACGAAGTCACTGACCGCGGCCTCGATGGAACTGGAAGCGTGCTGCGCCTGTTGCAGTTCCCCGCGCAGCTTTTCCAGGGCGTGACCGCCGGACTGGCTGTTCTGCAGGCTGTGTGCGGCACGTTCGCGGATGAACTGGGCGTTCTGTGCCAGCGATTGGACATTGGCGGTCATCTGCTCGACGGTAGAGGCGACGGTGGCCGCCGATTCGGCTTGCAGGTGCGAGCCGCTGGCGATGCGGTTGGCCGACTGGTTCAACTGGTGCGCGGAGTCGGCAAGCTGGCCGCTGCCCTGGACGACCTGGTTCAGGGCTGCCTGGAAACTGTCGATCAGTTCGTTGAAGGCGATGGCAGTCTGCGCGATCTCATCGCTGCCCACTACCGCCACGCGGCGGGTCAGGTCGCCGGATTTCAGCAACTGCGCGCCAGCGCGGATGCGCATCACGTTGGTGGTTATCTGTCGGCTGATCAGCAGGCTGACGCTGATACCCAGTACCAGGGAGGCACAGCCCAGGATCAGCAGCGCATCGAGAACCCTGGTGGCCATGCTGTTGGCGCTGGTGAATGCCTGCTCGGTCAGGCTTTTCTCCAGGTCCACCAGCTTGGAATACAGGGTATCGACATAGTTGAACTGTGCGGTGGCCGTTGACAGCATCGGCGTCATGGCCGCGGCCCCGCCGCTGGCGCTGTCCAACAGGTCGACCAGGGACTGGCGGAAGGCATCGCACTCCGCCGTCAGCTGCTTGTACAGCTCCTGTTCCTCGGCGTTCAGACCGTCCTGCTGGGCACTTGTGCGTACGTGCTTCTGCAGGTCGTCCGCCATGCCCAGCAACTGCTCGCGGTCATCCTTGAGCATGGCCTCCTGCAGGGTGCCGGCCTCGGCCACGCGCTGGACCATGGCGAAGGTCTCGCGGATGGTCAGCTGCGCATAGGCCACGCCGGTGAAGGCCAGTTGGTACTGGGCGATGCGTTTGTCGTGGATCTCCCGGGTACGCGCCTGCTGTTGGGCGATGCCGTAATAGCCGGCGCCGGCAGCCAGCAGGAACAGGAGGATCAACATGCCGCAGGCAAGCTGCAGCTTGGTGGCGATACGGAGTTTGGCGAGCCAGTGCATTTTTTGTTGTCTCTTTTGCAACTGAATCCGTGGTTGGGCTCAACGTCCCTTGAATTGAGGCCTGCGCTTGCCGAAGAAGGCATCGCGGCCTTCGGCGAAGTCCTCCGAGGCGATCAGCAGGGCCTGGCTATCGGCTTCCCAGTCGAGCAGGGCATCCAGGCTCTGGGCCCGCGCCATCAGCGTCTTCACCGCCGCCAGCGGGCCGGGAGCGGTGTTGGCCAGGCGCTGGGCCAGTTCCAGGGCCCCGGCCAGTACCTCTTCCTCCTGTTCCACCAGTTCGTCCACCAGGCCGATGGCCTCCGCCTGCCGGCCGTCGAGCACCTGAGCGAGCATCACCATGCGTTTGCAACGACCGTCACCGATGCGCCGGGGCAGGGTCCAGAGCAGGCCCCAGTCGGCCATAACGCCGACCTTGGCATAGACCGCGCCGAACTGGCTGGCCGCGGAAGCCACCACGAAGTCGCAGGCCGATGCCAGCGACAGGCCGGCGCCGAATGCCGCACCTTGCACCGCGGCGATGACCGGCAGGCGGCCGCTGACGATCTGGCGGATCACTCGGTGCCCTTGGCGCATGTTCGCGCGCATGGCCTGGGGATTGGTGTCCAGGCCGTCCAGTTCACCGCCGGCGCAGAAGTGGCGCCCACCGTGAATCACTACCGCTCGACAGTCGCGGTTGTCCTCCAGGGATTGCAGGTGCTCGGCGAGTTGCTGGTAGAGCTCCGGTGCCAGGGCGTTGCGCTTGGCTTCCAGGTTCAGGGTGAGCAGGGCGACGTTTCCGTGGCGCTGCAGCAGTACGGCGGATTCCATGGTCGGAGCTCCCTTTCAGGCGGCCGTGAGGTGGCGTTCGAGGAATGGGTGGATGGCGCGGTTGAAGCGGTCGTTCTTGTCTCCTGCGACCATGTGGCCCGCGCCTTCGATGTCGCTGAACTGGGCGTGGGGAATCAGTTCCAGCAGGTGATCGACACCCTCCTGGGTGACCACGTCGCTCTGCTTGCCACGCACCAGTAGTGTCGGCACGGTGATCTTGCGGGCGGCTTCCTCCATGCGGGCATAGAGGTCGCCGTTGCGTTGCGCCATCCGCTCGCTCTGGAACGCTGGATCCCAATGCCAGTAGAGCCGGCCGTCCTCCTTGAGGCGCAAGTTCTTCATCAGCCCGGCATTGCTGTCCGGCCGCGGGCGGCCGGGCAGATAGCTGGCGACGGCGTGGGCCGCTTCGTCGATGTTGGCGAAGCCTGCGCGGTGCCCTCCCATGAAGTCGCGGATGTGCTGGATGCCGGCGGGCGACATGCGCGGCACCACATCCACCAGGACCAGGGCCCGGGCCAGGTGGTTGCCGACTTCACCGAGCGCGAGCAGCGACATGGCTCCCCCGAGCGATGCGCCGACCAGGGCGGGAGGCTGGTCCAGGGTGGCGATCACCGCCAGCAGGTCGCCGATGAACGCGTCCAGGGAGTAGTCGCCATCCGCGGCCCAGTCGCTGTCGCCATGCCCCCTCAGGTCGAGGGCGATGCTGTAGTAGCCCAGATGTGCCAGCTCGCGCGCCGCCTTGCCCCAGGAATGCCGGGTCTGGCCGCCACCATGGAGGAGGATAACCGGCGGATTGCGTGGGTCACCGCCGACATCCGCAGCCAGTGTCATGCCCTGGCATCCGTTGAAACGGGTAGTGTGAAGGCTCATGCGTGACTCCATTCTCGGGAGCCGCCAGGCCACTGGCGGCTGGAACAAAAAAGAGACCCGCCCCTACGCTCATTGATTGGGCGGGCCTCGAAAAGGGGCTCAGCTGTCGTAGTAACCCTTGCCCTGGGCCGCCATCTCGCGCATGCGTGGCGTGGGCCGATACAGGCCGCCGAGCGTGGCGTAGCGACTGCACTGTTGAAGCAGCTCATCCATGCCCAGCCAGTCGGCATAGACCAGGGCGCCGCCCAGGTGACGCGGCAGGCCGATACCCAGGATCAACGCCATGTCGATCTCCTCGGCGCTGGCGGCGACGCCTTCTTCCAGGCAGCGGGCGGCCTCGATGATCATCGGCAGCATCATGCGATCGATGATTTCCTCTTCCGTGAACGGCTTGCCGCCGCCAGGCTGGATGGCCTGCAGCAGCGCGTGACTGTCTTCGGCCGGGACCTTGCGTGGCTTGCCCTTGGGATCGGTCTCGTAGCGATAGAAGCCCAGGCCGGTCTTCTGGCCGTAGCGGCCGAGCTCGGCCATGTAGGCCACTGCATGCTTGAAGCCCGGCAGGAGGCGCTCGCCGTAGCCCTGGGAGATGTGCTCGATCACATGGCTGGAGGTATCCATGCCCACGACATCCTGCAGATAGGCTGGGCCCATGGGCCAGCCGAAGTCCTGCATGACCCGGTCGACCTCGACGAAGTCAGCGCCGTCGCGTATCAGGCGCAGGAACGCCAGGATGTATGCCGTCAGGATACGGTTGACCAGGAAGCCCGGGCAGTCGCGCACGACCACCGCGGTCTTGCCCATGGCTGCGGCATAGCTGGCGATGCGTGCCGCAGCCAGTTGGCTGGTGCTCGGGCTGCAGATCACTTCCACCAGCGGCATGACCGGCACGGGGTTGAAGAAGTGCATGCCGACGAAGTTCTGCGGACGCTGCAGGGCCTCGGCCAGCTTGGCGATGGACAGGGAGGAGGTGTTGGAGGCCAGCACGGCATCCGCCTTGCTGCATTGCTCGACCTCGGCCAGGACCTGTTGCTTGACCTTCTGGTTCTCGACCACGGCCTCGACCACGACGTCGACCTGGTCGAACCCGGCATAGTCCAGGCTCGGGTGGATCTGGCCGATGATGTCGTCGGCCTGCTCGGCGCTCAGGCGCCCGGTGGCGACCTGCTTGTCGAGAAGCTTGCGCGCTTCGGCCATGCCGAGGTCCAGGGCGCCTTCGCTGATGTCCTTCATCAGCACCGGAGTGCCGCGCACGGCACTGGTGTAGGCGATGCCTCCGCCCATGATGCCGGCGCCGAGTACGCCGGCAAGGGCCGGCTTGCTGGCGATGCGGCCATATTCGCGCGCCTTGCGCTTGAGCAGTTGCTCGTTGAGGAAGACACGTACCAGGGAGGTCGCCGCCTGGCTCTTCAGTACCCGGGCGAAGGTGGCCGCTTCCAGTTCCAGCGCGCTGTCACGTTCGAGGTGGATGCTGCGCTCGATCAGGTCGATGACTTCGCGCAGGGCGCTGACATGCGGGTGCATCTTGCTCGCGGCGCTGCGCGCGTCGACGAATGCCTGGGCCTCGACGTTCGGGCGTGGCTGCAGGCGTTGCAGGCGGCGCTCGGGCCAGTTCGCGGCGCTGGCGAGCTGGAGCAGAGCGGTCTGGCGCAGCAGGTCCTTTTCCACCACCGCATCGACGGCACCGGCCTGCAGAGCGGCTTCGGCCTTGCGCGGGCGGCCGGAGGCTATCCAGGCCAGGGCTTCGGTTTCACCGACCAGGCGGGGCAGGCGAACACTGCCACCCAGGGCCGGGAACAGGCCCAGGTTGACTTCCGGCAAACCGACTTGCCCCTCGCTGGCCAGGATCCGGTAGTCGCAGGCCAGGCCGAGCTCGAAGCCGCCGCCCAGCGCCAGGCCACCGATCATGGCCGCGGTGGGGAACGGCAACGCTTCGAGCAGGCTGAAGACGGCGCTCTGTCCGGCATTGATCCGGGCTATCTCGTTTTGCTCCCGGGTCATCAGGCTGGCCAGTTCGCCGAGGTCCGCACCGACGATGAAACTGTCCTTGGCGCTGCTGATCAGCAGCCCCCTGGCGTCTTCGTCGGCGCGAACCAGTGCCAGCGCTTCGCGCAGTTCGTTGATCGTCAGTTCATCGAGCTTGTTGACGCTCTCGTCCTGGCGGTCGAAGCACAGCTCGAACATGCCACCGTCCAGTGGCTGGACACGTATTGCTTGGCCTTGGAACATCTTCTCAAACCTTTGCGAACAGGGTGACGACGCAGGCGGAGCCCGAACCGATGTTGTGCTGCAGGGCCAGGCGGGCATGCTCGACCTGGCGGGCACCGGCGCTGCCGCGCAAGTGGCTGACCAACTCGTAGCACTGGGCCAGGCCCGTGGCGCCCAGCGGATGGCCTTTGGAGAGCAGCCCGCCGGACGGGTTGGTCACCACCTGGCCACCGTAGGTGTTGTCGCCGTCCAGGATGAACTTCTCCGCGCCGCCGATCGGGCAGAAGCCCAGGGCCTCGTAGGTGATCAGTTCGTTGGCGGTGAAGCAGTCGTGCAGTTCGCAGACATCCACGTCCTGCGGGCCGATGCCAGCCTTTTCGTAGACCTTCTGCGCGCAGGCGCGGGAGATGTCGAAGCCGGCGGCGGTGATCATCGAGCCGCTGCTGAAGGCATTGGCGAAGTCACTACCCAGCTCCTGGGCAAGGATGCGCACGGAGCTGTCGATACCGTGGCGTTTGGCGAACCCCTCGGAGCACACCACAGCGGCGGCTGCACCGCAGGTCGGCGGGCAGCACTGCAGGCGGGTGATGAAGTTGTAGACCGGTGCGGCCTCCAGCACTTCTTCCAGCGTCAGCGGGGCACGGAACAAGGCCTTGTCGTTGTTGGCCGCGTGCTGGCGCGCCTTCACCGAGATCCTGGCGAAAGTCTCGGGTTTGGTGCCGTAGCGCTGCGCATGCTCGACGCCGGCGCCACCGAACAGGTGCGGGGCAGGGTAGGCGTCCGGCGCGGGTTGCAGCTGTTGGGATACGTCGATCCAGTTCTGCAGCGGGTTGGGACGGTCCTGGTAGATGGTTGGCAGGGCGCCCGGCATCATCTGCTCGAAGCCGAACGCCAGGGCACAGTCGACCATTCCCGACTCGACGGCCTGGCGCGCGAGGAACAGCGCTGAGGAGCCGGAGGCGCAGTTGTTGTTGACGTTGAACACCGGGATGCCGGTCATGCCCACCTGGTACATCGCCCGCTGGCCACAGGTACTGTCGCCATAGACATAGCCGGCGTAGGCCTGCTGGATGCTGGCGAAATCGAGCCCCGCGTCGGCCAGGGCCTGGCGGATCGCCGCCGCGCCCATCACGTCGTAGGTGTCGCTCTTGCCCGGTTTGGCGAAGGGCACCATGCCCACGCCGGCGATGATCACTGCGCTCATTGGCGGTTCCTCAGGCGAAGTAGGTACGGGCGTGGTCGAGGTGCTCGCGGGCCTCGCGGACCATGCGATCGAGCAGTTCGGCGCAGGTGGGGATGTCGTCGATCAGCCCCATGACCATGCCGGCGGTGATGATGCCGCCGTTCACTTCTCCGGACTCCAGCGCAACCTTGCCGCGCACGCCGGCCACCAGTGGGCGGATGTCGGCGAACTCGCAGCCGCCGGGGCGGCGTTCGGTGGCCACCACTTCGTCGGAGATGGCGTTCTTGAATACCCGCGCGGTGTTCTTCATGGTGCGGAAGATCAGGTTGGTGTCGCGCTCGCTGCCGTTCACCAGGGCCTGCTTGATGTTCGGGTGCAGCGGCGCTTCCTGGGTGGCGCAGAAGCGCGTTCCCATGTTGACGCCCTGGGCACCCAGGGACAGCGCGGCGGCCAGGCCGCGACCATCGCCGATACCGCCAGAGGCGATCACCGGAATCGTCAGTTGACGCACCGCGGCGGGGATCAGCACCAGCCCGGGGACGTCTTCCTCGCCGGGGTGGCCGGCGCACTCGAAGCCGTCGATGCTGATGGCGTCAACCCCGAGGCGTTCGGCGGCCAGCGCGTGGCGCACGGCCACGCACTTGTGGATGATGCGGATACCGGCTTCCTTGAGGCGCGGCATGTAGTCCACGGCCTTGTTGCCGGCGGTTTCCACCACCTTCACGCCACCTTCGATGATGGCGGTGATGTAGTCGTCATAGGGGGGCGGCGAGATAGTGGGAAAGATGGTCATGTTGACCCCGAACGGCTTGTCGGTCATTGCCCGGCAGCGTTCGATCTCTTTGGCCAGGTCGTCCGGGGTGGGCTGGGTCAGGCCGGTTAGGATGCCCAGGCCGCCGGCATTGGAGACTGCCGAGGCCAGCTCGGCGCGGCCGACCCATTGCATGCCGCCCTGGATGATCGGGTAGCGGATGCCCAGCATTTCGGTGATTTGCGTCTTCATCTTGCGCTCCTACAGCTTGCGGTCGTCCAGGCCGAGCGAGCGGCCGATGATTTCTTTCATGATTTCCGAGGTACCACCGAAGATGCGGGTGACCCGCGCGTCGGTGTACATGCGGCAGATGCGGTATTCGTTCATGTAGCCGGCCCCGCCGTGCAGTTGCACGCAGGTGTCCAGCACCCGGCCTTCCAGCTCGGTGGCCAGGTACTTGGCCTCGGCGGCCAGTTCGGCGCTCAGGCGGCCGTCGTTGTGCAGCATTACGCAGCTGTCGACGAAGGCCTGGATGGCGTCGATGTGGGCGCGCAGGTCGGCCATCTTGAAGCGGGCGTCCTGGAAGGTGCCGATCGGGCGGCCGAAGGCCTTGCGCTCCTGGATGAACTCCAGCGTGATGTCAAAGGCCACCTGGCAATGGGCGATGGAGCAGGTGGCGATGATCAGGCGCTCCTCGGCCAGGCACTGCATGAGCTGGGCGAAACCCTTGCGCGGGTCGCCCAGGACATTTGCCTTGGGCACCTTGACGTCATTGAAGAACAGCTCGGCGGTGTCCTGGCAGTGCAGCCCCATCTTGTCCAGCTTGCGGCCCCGCTCGAAACCTGGCGTACCGCGCTCGACCAGGAACAGGCCGAAGGCGGGTTTCTCGCCGGCTTCGCTGGTGCGCGCGGCGACCACGAACAGGTCGCCGAGCAGGCCGTTGGAGATGTAGGTCTTGGCGCCATTGAGCAGCCAGTGGTCACCCTTGTCCTGCGCGCGGGTCTGGATGTTGGCCAGGTCCGAACCAGTGCCCGGCTCGGTCATGGCTACGCCGAGGATGATCTCGCCACGCGCAGCGCCAGGCAGGAAGCGCTGCTTCTGCTCATGGCTGCCGAACTTGCCCAGGTAGTTGCCGACCATGCGCGAGTGCAGTTGCAGGTAGAAACCGTAGTCGCCGTGGCGCAGGTTCTCCTCATAGAGGATCTGCTCGTAGCGGAAGTCGGTGAGGTCGGAGCCACCATACTCCTCGGGTGCCCACATCAGCAGGAAGCCCTGCTCGCCAGCCTTGAGGTAGGCTTCGCGATCCACCTGGCCCTGTTCGCGCCAGCGTTCGACGTGGGGCGAGATTTCCTTCTGCATGAAGCGCCGCACCGCGTCGCGGAACAGTTCGTGGTCGGGCTCGAAGATTGTTCTCAACATGATGTGGCCTCAGGCACTGGCGTAGAAGGTCTCGTTGCGCGCAGCACGCTCGCGCAGCCAGGGTGAGGGCGCGAAGCGCGGGCCGTGCTGCTCGGCCAGGCGCTCGCATTCGGCAACGAAGGCCGGCAGGCCCACGGTGTCGATGAACGACAGGGCGCCACCGCTCCAGCTCGGGAAGCCGATGCCGAGGATTGAGCCGAGATCGGCATCGACGGGGTGGTCGATCACGCCTTCCTCGACGCAGCGGGCACTTTCCAGCGCCTGGATGTACAGCAGGCGGTTGCGCACTTCCTCGACCTCGGGCTGCTCGGCCTTCAGCGGGTACAGTCCGCTCAGTCCGGTCCACAGATGTTTCTTGCCGCCCTGGGGGAATTCGTAGAAGCCGCCACCGCTCTTGCGGCCCAGGCGCCCCAACTGGTTGAAGCGCTCGATGACCGGCAGGGCGTGCAGGCGCCGGAACTTCTCTTCCAGCCCGTCTTCGGCCGCCTGGGTGGCGACCTTCAGTTGCAGGTCCAGGGACACTTCGTCGGTGACCGCCAGCGGGCCTGTGGCCATGCCACCCAGGCGCGCAGCGTTCTCGATCAGGGCGGGCGAGATGCCTTCGGCGAGCATCGCCATGCCTTCGTCGATGAAGCTGCAGAAGATGCGGCTGGTGTAGAAGCCGGGGCTGTCGTTGACGACGATGGGGGTCTTCTTCAGCTGGGCGACGAAGTCCAGGGCCCGGGCGATGGTCTCCTGGCTGGTCTGCCGGCCGACGATGATCTCCACCAGCGGCATGCGTTCCACCGGGCTGAAGAAGTGCATGCCGATGAACTGCGCGGGACGCTGGGCGTATTCCGCCAGGCCGGTGATCGGCAGGGTCGAGGTGTTGCTGCAGAAGGTGGCATGCCCGGGCAGTTGGTTTTCCGCCCTGGCTATCACCTCGGCCTTGACCGCGCGGCTCTCGAATACTGCTTCTACCACCAGGTCGCAACCGTCGAGCAGCGCGTAGTCGGTGCTCGGTCGGATGCGGGTGAGCAGGGCATCGGCCTGTTCCTGGCCGATCTGGCCACGCTCCAGACCCTTCTTGACCAGGTTGGCCGAGTAGGCCTTGCCCTTCTCGGCATTCTCTTGGCTGGCGTCGAGCAGGATTACCTCGACCCCGGCCTGGGCGGCGACGTAGGCGATGCCGGCACCCATCATGCCGGCGCCCAGTACGCCGAGTTTGCGGACGGGCTGGGGGGCGACACCTCGTGGGCGGCGCTCCAGCTTGTCCGCGGCGCTCTTGTTGATGAACAGTGTGCGCATCAGGTTGCGTGCGACCGGGTTGGCCAGCAGCGTCCCGAAGTATTTGCTCTCGACACGCAGGGCTACGTCCAGGGTGGTCTGGGTGCCCTCATAGACTGCCGAGAGGATAGCCAGGGGCGCGGGGTAGTTGCCCTGGGTCTTGCTCTTGAGAATCGCGGTGCCGTCGCGGAAGGTACGCGGCGCATGGGGCGCCAGCGGCCCGGCGCCGCCGGGCACCTGGAAGCCCTTGACGTCCCAGGATTGCCGGGCGTCGGGGTTGGCCAGCACCCAGGCCTTGGCGCTGGTGATGACCTGCTCGGGGCTGGCCAGCTCGTCTACCACGCCTAGCGCGAGCGCCTGCTGCGGCTTGAGGCTGGTGCCGTCGAGCAGCAGCGGCAGCGCTGCCTCGATGCCGATCAGGCGCGGCAGGCGCTGGGTACCACCACCGGCGGGCAGCAGCCCGACAGTCACTTCGGGAAGCCCGACCCGCACTTTCGGATCATCGGACAGCACCCGGTGATGGCAGGCCAGGCAGATTTCCAGCCCGCCACCCAGGGCCAGGCCATTGATCGCGGCGGCGAAGGGCTTGCCGCCGGTTTCGATGCGGCGGAACAGGGCGTTTTCTCGGGCGAAGCGCTGACTGGCGGTCGTCGCGTCGATGCCCTGGTCGTAGGCCGATACCAGCGCCTTGAGGTCGGCGCCGGCGAGGAACACCGGCTTGGCCGAGGTGAGTACGGCGCCCTTGATCGAGGCTTCGCCGAGGACTCGCTCGACGGCCTGTTCCAGATCAGCGACCAGTTCAGGGGTGAAGACGTTGACAGGGCGATCCGGCAGGTCGAGGGCGATCAGCGCCACGCCGTCCTGGCCGATATCGAACTTGAGAGTATTCATATGGGCAGGCTTCCCCGGTCAGACACGTTCGATGATGGTGGCGGTGGCCATGCCGGCGGCGGCACAGAGGGTGATCAACCCGGTGCGCAGGTCGCGGCGCTCGAGCTCGTCGAGCAGGGTGCCGAGGATCATCGCCCCGGTGGCGCCCAGCGGGTGTCCCATGGCGATGGCGCCGCCGTTGACGTTGACCTTGTCGTGGGGCACTTCCAGCTCGTTCATGAAGCGCATCACGACCGAGGCGAATGCCTCGTTGACCTCGAACAGGTCGATATCGCCGACCTGCATGCCGGCGTTGCGCAGCGCCTTGCGCGTTGCCGCGGCGGGGCCGGTGAGCATGATCGCGGGCTCGCTGCCCAGGGAAACGAAGGCGCGAATACGTGCGCGCGGCTTGAGCCCGATGCGCTCGCCGAACTCGCGGTTGCCGATCAGAACGGCCGCGGCGCCGTCGACGATGCTGCTGGAGTTGCCGCCGGTATGGATGTGCTCGATGCGCTCGACCTGGGGGTAGCGCTGCAGCATCACCCCGTCGAAGCCGCTCTGTTCGCCCAGGGCTGTGAAGGCCGGCTTGAGCTTGGCCAGGTCGGCGAGCGTGGTGGCGGGCCGCACGGCCTCGTCATGGCGCAGGACGATATCACCGAGGATGTCGCGTACCGGGGTGAGCGAGCGCTCGAAGTGGCCCGCGGCGGCGGCCTGGCCCGCCCGGCGCTGGCTTTCCACGGCGAAGGCGTCCACGTCTTCGCGGCTGTAGCCGTCCAGGGTGGCGATCAGGTCGGCGCCGATGCCCTGGGGGATGTACCAGGTCTGCCAGTTGGTCTGTGGGTCGCTGTAGCAGGCGCCGCCATCCGAGGCGATGGCTACCCGCGACATGCACTCGACGCCACCACCGATCACACCGTCCAGTTCACCGGCCATCACTCGCGCGGCGGCCAGGTTGACCGCCTCCAGGCCCGAAGCGCAGAAGCGGTTGAGCTGGAAGCCGGCGACGGTCTGGGCATAACCGGCCTGCAGAGCCGCGACCCGGGCGATATTGCAGCCCTGTTCGCCGATGGGCATCACGCAGCCCATGATCACGTCTTCGACCAGGGAGGTGTCCAGCGCGCTGCGGTCGCGCAGGGCGGCCAGAGTCTGGGTGGTCAGCTGGATCGGAGTGATCTCGTGCAGTGCACCGTCGGCACGGCTTCTGCCCCGGGGCGTCCGGACGTGGTCGTAGATGAAAGCGTCGTTCATGGAGGGCTCTCGTGCTGGGTTGCGCGCAGGTAAAGGCGCCTTAAAATCTCTCAATCATATTAATCATATACATCATTGTGCCGCAAGCCCCCGACCCAGACAGGGATTGCCGCTCCGGACAGGGGGTTGCATAAGGACGGGGGAGTCAGAGTAGGAACTGCTCGATCAGGCGGGCCAGTTGTTCGGGACGCTCGTGGGGCAGGTTGTGGCTGCGCTCTGCATTCGGCTTACGCGCGGTGCCTGACGAGCAGGTCGCGGAATTGGTCCTGCGGTAGCGGTTTGCTGAACAGATAGCCTTGATAGAAATGGCAGTCCTGCGCTTGGAGGAAATCCAACTGCTCCTGTCGTTCGACACCCTCGGCAATCATGTCCAGCCCCAGGCTGCGGGCCATAGAAGCGATGGCGCGGATGATCTCTGCGTCGTTGGAGTCGCAGATGGAGTCGCGGACGAACGACTGGTCGATCTTCAGCATGTCCACCGGCAGGCGCTTGAGGTAGGTCAGCGAGCTGTAGCCGGTGCCGAAGTCATCCATGGCGAAGCTGACACCGAGCTTCTTCAGGCGTTGCATCTTGTTGATGGTGTCGTCGAGGTTCTGGATGACGATGCCCTCGGTGATTTCCAGATTGAGTATGGCGTTGGGGAGTTGGCTGTTACGCAGGCTACTGGTGACACGCTCGACGAAATCGTACTGGCGGAATTGCCGCGGGCTGATGTTGACGCACAGGCTGAAGCGCTCGCCGTCGATCAGCCCATCGGCCATCAGGCGTGAGCAGAAATGACAGGCCTCGGCCAGCACCCAGTCGCCGACTTCGACGATCAGCCCACTTTCTTCGAGTACCTGAATGAAGTGGGAGGGCGACTGTGCGCCCAGTTGCGGGTGCTGCCAGCGCAGCAGCGCTTCGGCACCTACCACCTGGCCACCGCGGGCATCGACCTGTGGTTGGAAATGCAGTTCGAACTCGCTGCGGGCTAGCGCCAGGCGCAGGTCGTTTTCCAGGTGCAGGCGGGCGCTGGCCGCGTCCTGCATGGTGGTGCGGAACAACTGGATGGCGTTGCGGCCTGAATCCTTGGCGCGATAGAGGGCAATATCGGCGCGTTTGAGCAGGTCAGCCGGGGTGTTGCCGTGATCGGGAATCAGCGCGACGCCGATGCTTGATGTGACCTGCAGTCGGTGTCCGTCCAGCAGCATTGGCTCGGCAAGGCGTTGGCGCAGTTTGTCGGCCACCTGGCGCACATGGCGGGTCACTTCCGAGTGCTTGCCTTCCAGGCCAGACAGCAGCACTACGAATTCGTCACCCCCCAGGCGGGCGACGGTATCTTCCAGGCGCACGCTGGCTTCCAGGCGCGCGGTGACCAGGCGCAATACGGCGTCGCCCACTGGGTGGCCGAGCGAGTCGTTGATGTGCTTGAAGTGGTCGAGGTCGATAAAGAGCAGGGCGCCGCGCAGTTCGTGGCGCTTGAGCAGGGAAATCTGCTGGATCAGGCGATCCATCAGTAGGGCGCGGTTGGGCAGGTTGGTCAGGGCATCGTGGTAGGCCAGATGCTGAACCTGGGCCTGGGCCTGTTTCAGGTCGCTGATGTCGCGCGCGGTGAACAGCAGGCACTGCGTGCCTTCCAGTTCGATGGGCTGCACCGAGGTGTCCACCAGGCGTATTTCTCCGTTGCGGCGCTGGACGGGCATTTCCATGTGCAGCACCTGGCCGTGCCGGTTCAGGTGCTCGAATATCCGTACGAGTTCCTCGGGCTGGCTGCTGACGCCCAGATTGCCGAGAGTATGGCCTATCACTTCCTCGGCCTGGAGGCCGGTCAGGCGGCAGAAGCCCTCGTTGACCTCGATGTAGCGGCCACTGTTGCGCTCGGTGATGGCGATGGCATCCGGGCTGCTGTGGAAGGCGAGGGCGAATTTCTCCTGGCTGGCGCGCAGGGCGGCCTCGGCCTGCTTCTGCTCGGTCACGTTGCGGAAGCAGGCGGCGAGGCACGGCTCATTATTGAGCAACATGTAGCGGCAGGAAAAGATGCAGGTCAGGTAGCGGCCGTCCTTGGTCCGGACGCGGACTTCCGTGTTGTCGGCCTGGCCGGTTCGGCGTACCTGCTGCCGCAAGCGCTGGCGCTGCTCGTCGTCGGCGAGCAGGCCGAAGGCGTGGCCGATGGCTTCCTCGGTGCTCCAGCCGAAGGTTTCGCAGAAGCTGGGGTTGACTTCCTGGTAGGTGAGGTCGCTCACCCGAATCAGGCAAACCGGATAGGAAAGCAGCTGGAACAGGGTGAAGAACTTCTCCTCGGAGGCCCTCAGGTGTTGTTCGTGCAGGATCTGCTGGGTGACGTCGGCGATGACGCCGATCAATCGCAGTGGCTCGTCGTTGGCGTTCCGGTGGAGGTGGGAGGTGCTTTTCAGGTGGCGGATTCCACCGTCGGGCAAGGTGATCTGGATGACCTGCTGGTAGCCCGGCTGGCGCTGTTCGAGTGCCTGCTGGTAGAGGTTCTGCACGGCTTGGCGGTTGACTTCGGGCAGTCGCTGGAGAACGTGCTTCGAATCTGTCAGTTCTGCCTGCCTGTCCAGGCCGAGCAACTGCAGGGCTTGCGGCGAGAGGTGCAGTTGCCGGCTATGCAGGTGCAGCTCCCAGGTACCGAGGCCGGCAGCCTGCAGGGCCTGGATAAAGTGTTCCTCGCTGCTGCGTAGCGCCTCGATCTGCTGCTGGTGCGATGACACATCGCGCACCACGCCGGCTATCTGCTGTCGGCCGTCGGCGCCATGGTACGAGTTGCCGGAAAGCTCCACCCAGCGCACGCTGCCGTCCGCACGGTGGATACGGTGGCTGACGGCGAGTCCGCGCTCGGGCTCGCGGAGCAACTCCTGGAGCAGATGGCGCAGGGTGGGGTGATCCTCGGTCGGAACCAGCTCGAAGTAGTCCAGTCGCTCAGGCAGGGGCAGGCCCTCAAGGCCGAGGATCGCCAGGGCATCTTGCGAACACTCCACATGACCGCTTACGGGATCCCAGTGCCAGGTGCCCAGGCCCGCGCCTTTGATGGCGGCGAGCAGGTGCGGGGCATGCTGCCTGATACGTTCGGTTTCTACCGGGCTGGAGGGGGTGATGTACAGGGCAGGGAAGGTGGTGTCAGCAGGAGCGGGCATAGAGGACTCTTATTTGGCAACCGGCGGCGGAACCTGGGCGGCACACGTTGCGCCGGTGCGTTGTCGTTCACTCTGCTTCTTCCTGGGGGCGGTTTTGGCAGTGTGGGGATCTAGCGAGGCCGGACACCGCCAAGGAACTCTTCTATCAGGGCTGCCAGTTGTTCGGGGAGCTCGTGGTGCAGGTTGTGGGTGCCCTCCGGAAGCAGGACTTCTTGTCCATGCTTGAGGCTGGCGATGCGTTCCCGCAGGTCCTCCGGGCAGTCGTCGAACGCCCTGGTGACGAACGACTTGCCACCACGCACACACAGCACGGGGATCTTGAGCTCACGCCACAGCTCCATCAGTTGTTCACGGTGCAGCGAGAACGGGGTGATGAAGCGTGCAGCGGGATCGGCGGCGATGCGGACCAGGCCATCCTTGCCAACCATGCCCAGTTCGCCGGCCAGGAAAGCTGCGCGTTCCGGGGTGAGCCGGCGATTGCTGTCCGTTAGGCGTTTGGCCAGGTCCTCATGGTTCGCATAAGGACGCCCGGTCTGAGGCGCCTTGACATGATCCAGCCAGCGGCCGGCGACCTGGCCCTGGGTGCCTTCGAAGAAACCCGGGACCGGCGCGTAGCCCTCGATGTTGACGTAATGGCTGAAGCGCTGGGGGCGTGCAGCGAGGTAGATGTTGGCGGTATTGGCGCCCATGCTGTGCGCCACCAGCCTGACGGGGTCGTGGGGGCTGTAATACTCAAGCAACCGCTCGAGGTGCACGCAATACTGCTGCAGCGAGTAGCCGCCCAAGTCCCATGCGCTCAGGCCGAATCCCGGCCAGTCCGGCGCGATGATGTTCCATTCGTGGGCGAACGCATCGACCACGAACTGGAAGGTCGCGGACATGTCCATCCAGCCGTGCAGCATCAGTAGGGTCGGCGCCTCCGGGTTTCCCCAGCGGCGGATGTGGTAGCGAAGGCCATTGAGTTCGACGAACTCCGAGTATGAGGCTTTCATCGCAGGTCGAACTGTTTGGTCTGCTTGCGCAGGGCTTCGACATCGAGTTCGGCCTGGGCTACCGGGTTGCCCAGCAGGCAGTAGCGCAGGCCGTGGTTGATGGCCTCCTTGCGCGGCAGGTCGAGCGACTCCCACAGCGCGCGCACGGTGCCTTGTACGGCCGCCGGCGGCTTGTTGGCGATCTTCGCCGCCAGTTCGTGGGCGCGGTTCCACAGGCGCTCGTTTTCCACCACCTCGCTGACCAGGCCGATGCGCAGTGCGGTCTGGGCGGTGAGGCGCTCATCGTTGCCGAGCAGGGCGATGCGCAGAACTTCCTGCAGCGGCAGGCGGTAGCTCATGCCGATGGGTTCCACTGCGCAGACCATCCCGTAGGAGACGTGGGGGTCGAAGAACTGGGCGTCCTCCGAGCAGAGGATGATGTCGCTCTCGTTGAGCCAGTAGAAGGCCCCGCCGCAGCACATGCCATGCACCGCCGTGACCACCGGCTTCCACACCCTGTTCGAGCGGGGGCCCAGGCTGTCGCCGGGGTCGGTGCCGTTCCACAGGTTGTCCGAACCGAGGATGTTCTCCGTGAGGGCGGCCTTCACGTCCGCGCCGGTGGAAAAAGCCCGGCCTGGAGCGGCTCGCAGCACCACGGCATGAACGTCATCGTCCTCGCGGATACGTTTCCACACCGCCTCGAACTCGTGGCGCATCTGCAGGGTGAAGGAGTTCAGTGCCTCGGGGCGATTGATGGTGATGGTCGCCACGTGGTCGGGCGTGGTTTCGTAGAGCAGCGTCTGGTAAGTCATTGGGGCCTCTGTGTACGGGCTGATAGAGGTTGACGCACGATGCGGGGAGGTATTCTCGCTCCAGCCGCCGGACTGGGGCCTGCCGCTGGAAAATCCCCGTGCTGACAAGTTGTCTCGCAAATATATATATGATTATTATGATTGTGGAAAGCGGCTCCTCCAGGGCCGACTGCGGATACTGAACAAGAGCCGAGGAGCCGACCGATGGCCGAAGCATACATCTATGATCACGTACGCACTCCCCGCGGGCGCGGGCGTGCCAATGGGGGGCTGCACCCGGTGCCGCCCGTGGAACTGGCCGCCCAGGTACTGCGCGCCCTGCGTGAGCGCAGCGGGTTTGACAGCCGCCAGGTAGACGACGTGGTGATGGGCGTGGTGACCCCGGTAGGCGAGCAGGGCTGCGACATCGCCCGGCCGGCAGTGCTGCTGGCCGGCTACGATCACTCGGTGCCCGGCGTGCAACTGGACCGCTTCTGCTCCTCGGGTCTGGAGGCGGTCAACGTCGCTGCGGCGCAGGTGATGAGCGGGCAGTCGAGCCTAGTGGTGGGCGGCGGCGTCGAATCGATGTCGCGGGTACCGATGGGCTCTGCCGGTGGCGCATGGCCGCGTGACCCCGCACTGGTCTATGCGACCTATTTCGCCCCGCAGGGTATCGGCGCCGACCTGATTGCCACCCGTTCCGGCTTCTCCCGCACGGACGTCGATGCCTACGCGGTGGAAAGCCAGCAGCGCGCCAGCCGCGCCTGGGCCGAGGGGCGCTTCGCCCGCTCGGTGATTCCGGTGGTCGATGCTCTGGGCCTGCCGCTGCTTGCGCAGGACGAGCACATCCGTGCGGAAACCACGCTCGAATCCCTGGCCAAGCTGGACCCGGCCTTCCTGCAGATGGGCGAGCTGGGCGGATACGACGCCATCGCCCTGCAGCGTTACCCGGATGTCCACGCCATCAGCCACGTGCATACCGCGGGCAACTCCAGCGGTATCGTCGATGGCGCCGCCGGCGTACTGATCGGCAGCAAGGCGGCGGGCGAGGCGCTGGGTCTCAAGCCGCGCGCGCGCATCCGCGGCTTCGCCTCGGTGGGCTCGGAGCCGACCATCATGCTCACCGGTCCGGCACCGGCCAGCCTCAAGGCGCTGCGCAACGCCGGCATGCAGGTCGGCGACATCGACCTGTTCGAGCTCAACGAGGCCTTCGCCTCGGTGGTACTGGAATACATGCGGGTGCTCGACGTGCCGCACGACAGGATCAACGTCAACGGCGGCGCCATCGCCATGGGGCATCCGCTGGGCGCCACCGGCGCGATGATCCTCGGCACCGTGCTGGACGAGCTGGAGCGTACCGGCAAGAGCACCGCGCTGGTGACACTCTGCGTGGGCATCGGCATGGGTACCGCCACCATCATCGAACGCATCTGACGCCGGCGCGAATTTCACGAGGGACATAAGAAATGTACGAAACGCTCAAGTACAGTGTCAGCGACGCGGGCGTCGCGACCATCCTGATCGACATTCCCGGCAGCTCGGCCAACGTCATGTCGCCGACGTTCCGCGACGAACTGGCCAGCACCATCGAGCGCGTGGCTGACGATGCCTCGATCAAGGGCGCGGTGATTTCCTCCGCCAAGGCCGACTTCATGGCCGGCGGCGACCTGAAGCAGATCATGACCCTGTTCGACCAGGGCCTGGACGCGCAACAGGCGCTGGCCGTGGCCGACCAGTTCAAGCCGTTGCTGCGGCGCCTGGAAACCAGTGGCAAGCCTTTCGTCGCGGCCATCAACGGGCCGGCCATGGGGGGCGGCCTGGAACTGGCGCTGGCCTGCCACCGGCGCGTGGTGGTGGACAGCCCCAAGGCCGTGCTGGCTTTGCCGGAAGTTACTCTTGGGCTGATCCCCGGTGCCGGCGGCACCCAGCGCCTACCGCGGCTGATCGGCATCGCCAAGGCACTGCCGATCCTGCTCAAGGGCCAGCCACTGTCGCCGCAGAAGGCGCTGGAGCTGGGCCTGGTCGCGCAGGTGGTGGCGGCCGGCGAGCTGCTGGCCGTCGCCGAACAACTGGTGCTCGGTTGCAAGGATGCCAGCCAGCCCTGGGACCGCAAGGGCTTCAAGGTGCCGGGCGGCGCCGGCTTCATGGAGGCGGAACCGGGGGCGACCTTCAACCTCACCGCCACCAGCATCGCCCGCGAAACCAACCGCAACTACCCGGCCCCGATCGCCTTGCTCACCGCCGTTGCCCACGGCACGGCGGTACCGATGGACGCGGCCCTGCACATCGAGTCCTGCCAGTTCGCCAAGCTGCTGATGGACCCGGTGGCGCGCAACATGATGCGCACGCTGTTCGTCAACAAGGGCGAGCTGGACAAGCTGGCACGTCGCCCGCAGAGCGTGGCACCTGCGCAGATCGCTAGTGTCGGCGTGGTTGGCGCCGGCCTGATGGGGGCTGGTGTGGCGCAGGTTGCTGCCGAGGCAGGCCTCGACGTGCTGCTGCTGGATTCCACGCTGGAGCAGGCGCAGACCGGCAAGCAGCGCCTGGCTGACAATTTCGCCAAGCTGATCGGCAAGGGCCGCATGGCCCAGGACAAGGCCGACGCGATCCTGGCGTGCATCACCCCGGTCGGCGATTACTCGCGCCTGGCTGGCTGCGACCTGGTGGTCGAGGCGGTGTTCGAGAACCGAGAGGTCAAGAGTGGCGTGTTCGCCAAGCTGCAGGAAGTGCTGCGGCCCGACGCGATCATCGCCTCCAATACCTCGTCGCTGCCGATCACCGGGCTGGCCGAAGGGGTGTCGAACCCGCAGCGCTTCATCGGCTTGCACTTCTTCTCGCCGGTCGACCGCATGGCCCTGGTCGAGGTGATCAAGGGCCGCCAGACCTCCGAGCAGACACTGGCCCATGCCCTGGACTTCATCAAGCTGCTGCGCAAGACGCCGATCATCGTCAACGACGCGCGCGGCTTCTTCACCACCCGGGTAATCAGCGCCTACCTGCAGGAAAGCATGGGTATGCTGGCCGAGGGCATCAAGCCGGCGCTGATCGATAACGCCGCCAAGCTGGCCGGTTTCCCGGTGGGCCCGCTGGCGATGACCGACGAGCTGACCATCGAGTTGGGGTTCAACGCCACCAACCAGAACCGCGACGACCTCGGTGCCGACTGGGTCGAGCCGGTGGGCTACAAGGTGCAGAAGCGTTTCGTCGAGCTCGGCCGCAAGGGCCGCCGTTTCGGCGCCGGCTTCTATGACTATCCGGAGGGCAAGCGCCAGCTGTGGCCGGGCCTGGCGGAAATCTACCCGCCGCAGGAGCCGCAGCCGGACGTCGAACAGATCAAGACCCGCATGCTCTACATCCAGGCACTCGAAGCCCTGCGGGCGTTCGAGGAGGGTGTGATCACCGATCCGGCCGAGGGCGACGTTGGCGCTGTGTTGGGCATCGGCTATCCGACCTACACCGGCGGCGTGTTCTCGCTGGTCGATACCGTCGGCATCCAGCATTTCGTCGCCACCTGTGAGCAGCTTGCCGAGGCGCATGGCGAGCGCTGGCGGCCGAGCGCGTGGCTCAAGGCGCGTGCGGCCGACGGAACCCGTTTCTATCCGGTAGAGGCCTGAGATGAACTTCGACTTTTCCGAAGAGCAGGAAGAAATCCGCAGGCAGGCCAAGCGCTTCCTCGCCGAGCGGCGGGAAAACTTGCGGACGGTGCTGGAAGGCGGTTCGTCATTCGACCGCGATAGCTGGAATGCCGTGGTGGAGATGGGCTGGCCGGCCGCCGCCGTTGCCGAGGAGCACGGCGGGCTCGGCCTGGGCTACCTGGAGCTGTGTGTGCTGGCCGAGGAGTTCGGCGCCTCGCTGGTGCCGGTGCCGTTCGTCTCCTCGGTGCTGCAGGCGACCGAGGCGCTCAAGCTGGCGGGCGCCGTCGACTGGCTGCCGAGTCTGGCGGCCGGTGAGCTGATCGGTACCCTGGCGTTCTCCGAGGAGGGCGCTGGGAACAGTTGGGCCGCGCGGCCGCAGGCATGGGTCGAGGAGGGCCGGCTTAGCGGCAGCAAGACGCCCGTCGCCGATGGTCTGGCGGCTGACATCGCAGTGGTGTCGGCGGTATCGGCTGAGGATGGCGAAGGCTTCGGCTGGTATCTGGTGCCGCTGACCGGCGCCGGCGTCCAGCGCGAGTCGCACGATGCGGTGGATCGCCTGCGCAAGCATGCGACCTTGCGTTTCGACAATGCCGAGGCCATCCGCATCGGCGCGCCGGGACAGGGCTCCGAACTGGCCGAGAAGCTGCAGGAAATCTGCGCGGTGCTCACTGCCTTCGAACAGCTCGGTGGGGCCGAGGCCGCGCTGGCCATGGCCATCGACTACAGCAAGACGCGCCAGGCCTTCGGTCGCACTGTGGCCAGCTACCAGGCGCTCAAGCACAAGATGGCCGACATGTATGTGAAGAACCAACTGGCCCGCAGCCACGCCTACTTCGGTGCCTGGGCGCTGTCCCATCAGGCGCCGGAGCTGCCGCTGGCGGCGGCGGGCGCGCGCCTGGCGGCGATCGACGCCTTCGGCTTCGCGGCCGAGGAGAATCTCGAAGTGCATGGTGGTATCGGCTTCACCTGGGAAAGCGATTGCCAGTTGTTCTATCGCCGTGCCCGCCTGCTCGCTGCCAGCCTCGGCGGCCGCCAGCGCTGGTCGCGCAAGCTGGTCGCGGCGCTCGCCGTGGCCCACTGATTACCGGAGCATTGCGATGGATTTCGAAGATACCCTGGAAGAAGCCGGCTACCGCACCCAGGTTCGCGCCTGGCTGGCAGCGCATGCGCCGGCCCACGAGACGCCGGCCGGCCGCACCCTGCCGGAACCCGAGTTCATGGCCCTGGCCCGCCGCTGGCAGGCCTGCAAGGCGGCCGCCGGCTATGTCGGCATCATGTGGCCCAAGGCCGTCGGAGGGCAGGGTGGCACGCCCATCCAGCACATCATCTTCCACCAGGAAGAGGAGCATTACCGCCTGCCCAATGTCCCGTTCCAGGTCGGCATCGGCATGTGCCTGCCGACCCTGTTCACCCATGGCGGCTATGGCGTTACCGAGCGCTTCGTCCGGCCGGCGGTGCGTGGCGAGGAAATCTGGTGCCAGCTGTTCTCCGAACCCGCCGCCGGGTCCGACCTGGCCGGCGTGCGCGCCCGCGCAGTGCGCGCTGGCGATGACTGGGTGGTGAACGGCCAGAAGATCTGGACCTCCTACGCCCACCAGGCCGACTACGGCATCGTCCTGCTGCGTACCGACCCGTCCCAGCCCAAGCACAAGGGCCTGACCATGTTCTACGTGGACATGCGTTCGCCCGGTGTCGAGGTGCGGCCGATCAAGACGCTGCTGGGCGATGCCGAGTTCAACGAGGTGTTCTTCACCGACGTGCGCATCCCCGACAGCCAGCGTCTGGGCGAGGTGGGCGAGGGCTGGAAGGTCTCGCTGACCACCCTGATGTTCGAGCGCCTGGCGGTGGGTGGCCGGCCGGCCCAGTCTCCCGATGCGCGCGCCCTGGTACAACTGGCCGGAACGCTGCATCAGGGGCCGCTCAAGGAGTCGTCGATGGTCGAGTCGCTGGCGCGTTTCTACGTCGCCGACGAAGGCATGGCGCTGACCCGCATGCGTTCGACCACCGCGGTTTCCCGCGGCCAGGTGCCGGGCCCGGAGGCTTCCATCGGCAAGCTGGTCATGGCCAAGACGCTGCAGGACATGAGCGCCTATGCCCTGGAGCTGCTGGAAGACGCCGGGCTTTCGGATCGCGAGGACAGTCCTGCACATACCTACAAGTTCTGGTACCTGTGGTCGGCAGGCCTGCGGATCGCCGGTGGCACCGACGAGGTGTTGCGCAACATCATCGCCGAGCGCGTGCTGGGGCTGCCGCCGGAGGACCGGCCCGATCGCAACACGCCGTTCAATCAGCTCAAGGCTTGACGGTCGGGTGATGGAAACGTGGGCGGCTCATTGCCGCCCACGTTCGTTTCGAGGGGGCTGTTCTTATAACGAGCTCACCAGGTGCCCGCCGTCTACTGCCAGTACCGAGCCGGTAATGAAGCTGCCGGCGTCCGATGCCAGCAACAGCAGGGGGCCGTCCAGTTCGCTCGGATCGGCGAAGCGACGCTGCGGGATGCGCGACATCAAGCGCTGTCCGGCCTCGCTGGCGAGGAACTCGCGATTGAGATCGGTGGAGACGTAGCCCGGTGCTATGGCGTTGACGCGGATGCGATGGCGCGCCAGCTCCAGGGCCATGGCCTTGGTCAGCTGGATCAGGCCCGCCTTGGAGGCCGCATAGGAGGCGGCACCTCCCGCTACCCGCTCGCCGAGTATGGAGGCGATGTTGACGATGCTGCCGGGCTTGCCGGCCTTGACCATGCGCCGGGCGCTTTCCTGGGCGACCAGCCAGGCACCTTTCAGGTTGGTGTCGACGACCTGGTCCCAGGTGCTCTCGTCGTGCTCGAGCACGCTCTGGGTGGAAGCCACCCCCGCATTGTTCACCACCAGGTTCACCACACCCAGGGAGCGTTCGATTTCCTCGAGGCCGGCTCGAACCGAATCGCCATCACAGACATCCATGGTCACGGCGATGATGTCGGCACCCTGCCAGCGAAGCCGCTCGACCAGTTCTTCGAGCTTGTCCGTCCGGCGTGCGCATATCGCTACCTGCGCTCCGGCTGCCGTCAGGGTTTCCGCGAAGTGTTGCCCCAGGCCACTGGAGGCTCCGGTGACCAGGGCGACACGGGTTTGGAGTGAGAAGGAGGGAAGAGGCATGTTGAGGGCTCCGACTGTTATTTGTAATCGTATGTATGATTTTAATGTATAAGTGGGCTGCAAGGTGGTCCGCGGCAAAAAAGTTCTTCGTGGCATCCGCGGGAAGAGCGAGTCGAAAGTCAGGGTGCATGATTGCCCAAGGCTGTCCTGGCGATTGCGCCGATGCACTTTGCGTAGGCTGGTTTGAGTTTGCGGAACCCATCCTGCGATGGGTGCTTCTCCTATGACCGGACAGGCATGCCACAGGCAAAAAAAAAGCCCCCGGCAAAGGGGGCGCAAGGGAACGGCGGGCACTGGGCCTGGTTACAGGTCCAGCAGCAGTCGGCCGCCTTTGCTGCGGGAGCAGCAGGGGGTGAACTGGTCGTTACGTTCGTGTTCCTCGTCAGTCAGGAACAGGTCGCGGTGTTCCGGTTCGCCGTCCAGGACGCGAACCAGGCAGGTGCCGCAGACGCCCTGTTCGCAAGACACGGGGATTTCGAGGCCGGCCTTGTTGAGGACTTCCACGCAGGCCACCCCGGCGGGTATTTCCAGTACCTGGCCGGTGCTGGCGATCTGTACCTCGAAAGCCGCGTCCTCGCCCTCGCCCTGGGTCTCGGGCGGCGAAAAGTATTCACGGTGGATATTGGCCTCGCTCCAACCCAACTCGCGGGCCGTCGCGATGATGTGCTCCATGAAGCCGCCAGGGCCACAGACGTAGAGGTGCAGGTCCGCCGCCGGTGCACCGATGGTTGCACGGGCATCGAGCTTCTGTGCGTCGTCGCCATCGTCCAGGTGCAGGTGTACCCGGTCGGCGAATGCCGAGCCGAGCAGGCGCTCGCGAAACGCCATGCGGGCCTGGCTGCGCGAGCAGTAATGCAGTTCGAAATCATTGCTGCCCTGCGCCAGCCGTTCGGCCATGCTGAGGATCGGGGTGATACCGATGCCGCCGGCGAACAGCAGGGAGCGACGGGCGTCGCGCTCCAGGGGGAACAGCAGGCGCGGCTCGCTGATGCGCAGGACGCTGCCTTCGTTGATCTCATCGTGCAGCGCGCGGGAGCCGCCACGGGAGGCGGGTTCCTTGAGCACGCCGATCAGATAGCGGTGAGGATGTTCGAGCGGGGTGCACAGCGAGTACTGGCGAACCAGGCCGGGACGAACCTCCACGTCGACGTGCGCGCCGGCGGCGAATGCCGGCAGCGCGCCGCCATCGGTGCGCGCGAGCTCGTAGCTGGCGATGTCCTCCGCTTCTTCGCGGCGGGAGGTGACTATCACTTCAATCATGTTTCATACCTGACAGGGTAGGGCGGCGAAGGTGCCTTCGCCGCAGGACATGGGCTGGGGTCAGTCCCATTCCAGGTGGAGTTCGTCCACGCCGTAGACGCCACCGCCATGGGTGCGCAACGGGGCGCCAGGTTTGATGCGGAAAGGTGGTATCCGGCTGAGCCACTCTTCCATGGCGATGATCAGCTCGCGCCGCGCGAGGTGCATGCCCAGGCAGATGTGCGGTCCGAAGGAGAAGGTCATGTGTGCCTTGCTCTTGCGGTCGATGTCGACGGTGGTCGGCGACGCGTGGATGTGCTCGTCGAGCGCCGAGAGCGGCGTGTGGATGGTGATCCAGTCGCCGGCCTTGATTTGCACGCCGGCAAGCTCGGTATCCTGGGTCGCCCTGCGGTGGCTGATGACGATGCTGAAGCGGCGGATCAGTTCCTCGACGGCCTGCGGAATCAGTGAGGGATCCTTGCGCAGCCTTTCCTGCAGCGCGGGGTTGCTGGCCAGGTACTGATAGTGGAAACCAAGGGAGGAGGCGACCGTATCGAGTCCGCCGACGAACATCAGGTAGCAGAAGCCGAGGATCTCGTCTTCGCTCAGGGGTTCGCCGTCGATTTCTCCGAAGGCGGCCTTGGTGAACAGGTCATCGCGTGGGTTGGCCCGACGGTCGGCGATCTGTTCCAGCAGGTATTCCTTGATCTGCTTGGCCGCGGCGATCTTGGTCGGGAAGTCGTTCCCGTGCAGCAGCTTGTCTTCCCAGTCGAGGAAGCGCGGCAGCTCGGAAACCGGCAAGCCCATGAGCTGGAGGATGACAGTAACGGGGAAGGGGCGACCGAAGGAGTTGATGAATTCGCAGTGGCCCTGGCTGCGGAACTGCTCGATGAGTCCTACGCAGGTCTTGCGGATCTCGGGCTCGAGTGCCGGGATGACGCTGGAGGCGAAGAGCGGGTTGACCCAGGAGCGCAGTTTGGCGTGGCGAGGCGGATCGACCTCCAGGGGCACGAGGCTCCAGTTCTCACCGAGAAGCTTGGAGAAGCCGGCGTTCTCCACGCTGGAGAACAGCTGAGGGTTGCGCATCACCGTACGCATGTCCTCGGTGCGGGTCAGCACCCAGGCGCCGGGCTGCTTCGCCATCGGGTTGCTGTTGCTCCAGAAGATGCGCGGCTTGCCTTCGATCGCCTTGGCCAGGGCCTTGAACGGATCCTCCGTATGGCCGGGGTTCAGGTAGATGTCGAAATCCTCATGAAGCTCGGCTGGAACGTGGAACGGGCATTTCCCTGTCGTGGGGGCGCTTGTTGTCATTTCTGTAGCCCTGCAAATGATGATGGATACGGTTGGGTGAATTATTTGATCACCTGTTCATAAAATCGTATGTATGATTATAAAAGTCAAGACCGTTGCAGGTGAGGATCCATGACAGAGTCTGTCCGTCGCCCCAGGGGGCGGCCGTCCAGTGAGCAAGGCGAGACCAGGGAGGCGCTGCTGCAGGCTGCGCAGAGCCTGTTCGCGCAACGCAGCTTCATGCAGGTGGGTATCCGCGACATCGCCGAGGCGGCTGGCGTGGCGGTGGGCAGCATCAGTTATCACTTCGGCTCCAAGGAGGGCTTGCTCGAAGCGCTCTGCGACCGCATCACGCCGGCACTGCTCGAAGACCGCATCGCACGCCTGAAGGCTGTGCGCCTGATGGGTGGCAGCCGCAACGAACAGATACGGGCGGTGCTGCGGGCCTTGATCGAGCCTGTCCTGGAGTGGAGCCAGCGTCCGGATACTCAACTGTTCTTCGCGCCGTTCATGACGCGTGTGCGCCTCGATGGCCCGCAGCGCATCCGCGACATGATGCGCATGGAAGTGGCCAGCCTGCGGCCATTCCATGATGCTCTCGCCCAGCTGCTGCCCGAGTTGAACGAGGCGGAAATCGGTTGGCGGCTGCATTTCGCCCTGGCGATCGAGCATGCCATGACCGCTGATATGGAGAGGCTCCATGTCCTGACCCAGGGAGCCTCCGAAGGGGAGAGCATGGAGCGGATGATCGAGCGCGTTATCGACTTCCTGATGGATGGCGGCTTCGGCTCTCCGACGGCGCTTGCGCCGGCTTCCCGGATGGCATAATCATATATATGATAATTATATTTTTGGGGTTGGTCGTCGGCACCGTCGCATTAGCCGACTCTTGAAGGAGTGCCCATGGATATTCTCGAGCGAAAGGCCGCCATCAGTGGCATCGGCATGTCCGCCGTGGGGCGGCGTCTCGGGCGCAGCGGTCTGGATCTCACCCTGGAGGCCGTCGAGGCGGCCCTGGCGGATTCCGGCCTGACCCCCGCCGACATAGACGGCGTGGCCTGCTGGCCGGGCCAGCAGGCCACGCCGGTGGGCATGTCGCCGGTGCATATCTTCGAACTGCGCGATGCGCTGGACCTGAAGCTCAACTGGTTTGCCGGCGGAGCGGAAGGGCCAGCCCAGCTCAGCTCGGTGCTCAACGCCTGCATGGCCGTGGCGACCGGACAGGCGCGACACGTGCTCTGCTTCCGTACCTTGACCGAGTCGACCGCGGCTGCGGCGGGCCATGGTGCCAGCCGTACCGGGCAGCAGGGGCAGCGCATCGATGGCATGTTCCAGTGGCAGATTCCGTTCAATGCCCCTTCAGCGGCCATCTGGACAGCATTGTTCGCCCAGGCCCACTTCCATCGCTATGGCACTACCCGGGAGCAACTGGGACAGATCGCGGTGACGGCCCGGCGCCATGCGGGGCTCAATCCCGCAGCCGTTTTCCGTGACCCGCTGTCGCTGGACGACTACCTGGGGGCGCGGATGATTTCCACGCCCCTGTGCCTGTACGACTGCGACATCCCGGTCGATGGTTCGGTCGCAGTGATCGTCTCGCACATCGACACGGTCAAGGACCTGGCTTGCCCCGCAGTGGGCGTGGAGGCGATCTGCGGCGCCTTGCACGGCAACAGTGGCTGGGACCAGTACCCGGATCTCACCAGCATGGCGGCTCGCGAGGCGGGTAGCCGCCTGTGGCAGCGCACCGATCTGCGGCCGGACGATGTCGATGTGGCCGAGATCTATGATGGCTTCAGTTTCCTGACCATGGCCTGGCTGGAAGCACTCGGCTTCTGTGGTCCGGGTGAGTCCGGCGCCTTCGTCGAGGGCGGCCAGCGCATCGCCCTGGATGGCGAGTTGCCCCTGAATACCCATGGTGGGCAGTTGTCCGCTGGGCGGCTACATGGCTTTGGCCATCTGCACGAGGCCGTGATGCAGCTCCGGGGTCAGGCGGGCGAGCGGCAGGTGCGCAATGCCCAGGTCGCCGTCGTTGCCAACGGCGGTGGTCCCCTGGCCTCGTGTGCGTTGCTGAAGCGCCTGTAACCCTTGACTGGAAGGAGCTGGAGAACGTTTCATCCTAAAAACCGAAAAAGTTTCGGTTTTCTATTGCTGCCACTACCAAAAAGCAATACCGTGTCTGCGTGCGAAAACAATAACTGCCCCGAATGGGGCCATGCCGGAAGCGACGCAGCCGTCGCTCTAGTGGAGGAGATGCACCATGTCCATAACTGTCGATGACCTGATCCTGGTGAGCGTGGACGACCATATCGTCGAGCCGCCCACCATGTTCGACCAACATCTCACCGTTGCGCAGAAAGCCTTCGCCCCGAAAGTGCTGAAGGATAAGAACGGTGCCGATTACTGGCTGTTCGAAGGCCGTCGCGCCGGCAATATCGGCCTCAATGCCGTAGTGGGCCGGATTCGCGAGGAATATGGCTGCGAGCCGATTTCCTTCGACCAGATGCGCAAGGGTGCCTGGGACATCCATGCCCGTATCGACGACATGAACGCCAACGGCCTGCTGTCCTCGCTGAACTTCCCCAGCGTGGTCATGTTCGACGGCTACCTGTTCCATAGCTTCGAGAACAAGAAGAACGCGCTCACCCTGCTCAAGGCCTACAACGACTGGCACATCGACGAGTGGTGCGGCAGTTATCCGGGCCGCAACATTCCCAATGCCATCGTGCCGTACTGGGACATCAAGGCGACCGTGGAGGAGGTCAAGCGCGTGGTCGCCAAGGGTTGCCATGCCATCTCGTTCACCGACAACCCGTCGCTGCGTGGCCAGCCGAGCCTGCATTCCCCGCACTGGGAACCGCTGTGGAAGGTTTGCGCCGAGAACAAGGTGGTGATCAACATCCACATCGGCTCCGGCGCCGCCGCGCCGCACGCTTCGATGGACACTCCGATCGACGCCTGGATCGTCACCATGCCGATCTCCATCGTCAACGCGGCTGCCGACTGGTTGCACCTGGAGGCGCTGCAACGCTATCCGGATCTGAAAATCTCGCTGTCCGAGGGTGGCATCGGCTGGATTCCCTACTTCCTGGAGCGTGCCGACTTCACCCATGAGCACCACAAGGCCTGGACCCATGCCAGCTTCGGCGGCAAGCTGCCCAGCGAGGTGTTCCGCGAGCACTTCCTGACCTGCTTCATCGACGACAAGTTCGGTCTGCAGAACCTGGACGCCATCGGCGAGGACAACGTCGCCTACGAGTGCGACTACCCGCACTCCGATACCGTCTGGCCGGAATGCGCCGATCGCCTCATCGATACCGTGAAGCACCTGCCGCGTCCAGTCATCGACAAGATCACCCACGGCAACGCGCTGCGCCTGTTCAACTTCGATGCCTTCGGCATGATGGGCGGCCGCGAGAAATGCACCGCCGGTGCCCTGCGCGCCCTGGCGACCCACGTGGATACCACGCCGAAGTCCTATGGTGGCGCCGCGCCGCTGCTCGATGGCGCACCGCGCAAGCGCGTGACCTCCGGGGATATCACCCGGATGTTCGCCAAGGTCGCCGCCGAGGACCAGAAGCTGGCCTCGACGCCTGGTGTGGCACTGTCTTCGAATCTCGAAGCGAGCTGATCGACAGGCTGATCCTGGCTTGATGACGAAAAACCCCGGCAGTTGATGGACTGCCGGGGTTTTTCTTTGGGGGCCGTATGCTTCGGGCTCGGGTCTAGGTCTAGGTCTTTGTCGTGTCTGGCCTGCTGCCGCTCGGGAGCAGCAATGAATGCGCCTGCCTGCCGGGGGAGGCGGCAGGCGCCATGGCTCACTCGCCGGAAGTCAGTACCTGCAGGCGCTCGACCGACTCCAGGTATTCCTCGAGCATGCCTTGCACCACCTGGCGCACACTGGTCTCGTGTCCCATGTCGCCGACGATCTGGCCCACGGGATAGAACATCCAGTCCGTGGCCCGGGCGCGCTTGATGCGCAGGGTCGACTCATGGTTGAGGATGAATTGCAGTGGCATTGGCAACGGTTTCGGTGCGCCGGGTTGGTTCCAGATCTCGCTGTACTTGCTGCGCAGGGCGCGCATGGTCTTGCCGCTGTGTGCCTTGGTCTGGATGGCATCCTCGCTGGCGGCATCGAACAGGCGTTGCTTGAGCTCCGGCTCCAGTTCGCTCTCGCGGGTGCCGAGCCAGATCGAGCCGCACCATACGCCTTCGGCGCCGAGTGCCAGGGCCGCCGCCATCTGCCGCCCGCGACCAATACCGCCGGCCGCCAGCACCGGCATCGGCGCCACGGCGTCGACGATCTGCGGCCACAGCACCATTGAAGTGATGCTTCCGGTATGGCCACCGGCTTCCATGCCCTGGGCGATCAGCAGATCGACACCGGCCTCTTTCTGCGCCAGGGCGTGCTCGACCTTGCCTACCAGAGAGCCGACCAGCACGCCGTGCTGGTGGGCGAGGTCGACGAAATGCCTGGAGGGCGTGCCCAGGGCGCTGACGACCAGTTTCACCTGGGTGTGCTGCAGGGCGACGTCGAACAGTTTCGCCGCCTCCGAGGTACCGACGTTGGTGTGCTCGTCCTCGGCGCGCAGCATGGCATCGCGCTGATCCTCGGGCAGGCGCGCGATGCCGGCCTCATCGAGCTTGCGGTTCATGAACTCGACGACATCCTTGGGCAGGATCGCATCGCGATCGAGCTTCTTGGCCCCGACGTCCTGATAGTTGTTCGGCATCAGCAGGTCGACGCCGTAGGGGCGGCCACCGGTGTGGGCGTCCAGCCAGTCAAGTTCCTGGGCCAGTTGCTCGGCGGTGAAGCCGGAGATGCCGAGCACGCCCATGCCGCCGGCCTTGGTGACCTCCGCGACCACGTCGCGGCAGTGGGAGAAGGCGAAGATGGGCATCTCGATGCCGAGGGAATGACAGAGCGGGGTTTTCATCCGGGTTGTTCTCGTTATGGGAGGAAAAGGATGGCGGCCCGGACCGGGCCGCCGGACGTGCTTCAGCGCGGCAGGCCCAGGCCGCGCTGGGCGACCAGGGTGCGCTGGATTTCGTTGGTGCCGCCGCCTATCACCAGCATCACCGACTCGCGCAGCGCGTATTCGACGCTGCCGGAAAGGATGGCGCCCTGGCTGTCCTTACTCAGCAGCGCGGTGCTGCCCAGCAGATCCGCCGCGGTCTGGGCGAGACGCTCCATGAGTTCTGCGGTGTAGCACTTGCTCATCGCCGCCTCGACCACGCCGGGCTGGCCCAGTTCGATCTGACGGATCGCGTTACGCGACAACTGGCGCGCCATCTCGATTTCGGCAGCGAGCGCGGCGATCCGGTCCCGTACCACCGGGTCCTGTGCCAATGGCACGCCATGGGCCGGCGCAGTGGTGATGTAGGCCATTATCCGTTCGAACAGAAGCTGGGCATCGATCACGAAGGCGCCCAGGCTGATGCGCTCGTCGGCCAGCGCGCCGGTGATCACGTTCCAGCCGTTGTTGACCCCGCCGATCAGCGCTTCGTCGGCCACTTCGACGTTGTCGAAGAACTCGTTGCAGAAGGTCTTGCCGTACATCGCCATGGAAGGCTGCAGGCTCAAGCCGTCGGCGTTCATCGGTACTATGAACATGCTGATGCCGGCATGGGGCTTGCTGGCCGAGGCGTCGGTACGGGCGGCCAGCCAGATGTACTCGGCTTCGTCGGCGAAGGTGGTCCAGATTTTCTGGCCATTGATGCGCCAGCCCTCGCCGTTGCGCTCAGCGCGGGTGCGCAGCGAGGCGAGGTCGGAGCCGGAGCCCGGTTCGCTGTAGCCCAGGCAGAACGAGACCCGGCCTTCGCGGATCAGCGGTAGCCAATGCTCCTGCTGCTCGGGGGTGCCGAACGCCATGAGCGAGCCGGCGACCACGCCGGAGGCCACGCCGTGGTAGCGAAGCGGTGCGCCGACGCGGCGCATTTCCTCGGCGAAGACCCATTGTTCCATCGGCGAACGGGCCTGGCCGCCGAATTTCTCTGGCCACGACAGGGCGATCCAGCCCTGAGCACCGAGCTCGCGGGAGAACTCAGGGTCCCAGAGGCGATGGGTGGCCGGCAGCGCCTCGTGCGCGGCCCTGCGTTCGGCGTTCCAGTGCTCGGCCAGCCAGGCCCGTACCTCGGCGCGGAATTTCCGGGCGGCTTCGGGCAGCGCGTATTCGGGGAGTGCAGTCATGATGGGTTCCTTCGACAAGACGGTTCAGAGCCGGGCGCCCAGAAGGCGGGTGGCCAGGGCTTCGCGGGCATGGCGAACGCCGCCGTGCTTGAGTGCGTCGCTGTGAATACGGCGGAAGTGGCTGGGCATGCCGTGCTCCTCGGAGTAACCGATGGCACCGAAGGTGTGATGGGCCTCGAGCGCCACTTGGCGCAGCGCCTGGCTGGCGAACGCACTGGTCGCCGTGGCGAAGAAGCGCCACTGCGGGTTGCCCAGGTCGAACTGCTCGGCGGCGTGGAAGCTCGACAGGCGTATGGCCTCCAGGCTGGTGAAGCAGTTGACCAGCTTGTGCTGGATGGCCTGGAAGCGGCCGATGGGCTGGCCGAACTGCGTCCGTGTCTTGGCGTATTCGATCACTTCTTCCAGTGCGCAGCGTGCCGCGCCGAGGGCGCGCGCCGTCGCGCAGAATTGGGCGAGGGTGAGTAGGTCGTTGAGGGTGTCCGGCGCCAGGGCGACGGTAACCACTTCGGCTCCGTCGAACACCAGCTCATGCAATGGCTCGGTGGCCAGGATCGGGGTTGCGGTGACCTGTGCGCCTACGGCCTCGATGTTGACCCAGGCCAGCGCGCCTGCCAGTGGCACCAGCAGGTCGGTTACTGCCGGCAGTCCTTCGACGAAGCGCAGGCAACCGCTCAGCTTGTTGCCGTCCAGGGTCACCTTGCCTGCATTGGCCTCGCCATCGAACTCGGCGAAGGCGAACGCTACGCCGGCGTCACCGGCATCCAGGCGCTCCAGCAGGGGCGCCAGTGCGCCGCCTTCCTCGGCGACCAGGTTGGCCAGTACCGCACCGATCAGGGGGGCGGTGCTGGAAACCCGCCCCAGTTCCTGCAGCGCGAGGGTAGCTTCCCGCAGGCCGCCGGCGCCGGAAGGCCGGGCCAGTTGCGTCAGGCCCAGCTCCGTCAACTGGCGCCAGGTGTCCTTGGGTTCGCCATCGGCATTGCGTTGCAGGAGCTGGCGCAGCGAGTCGATGAGAAGCGTGCGCTCATCCTCGTCCAGGTGTGTCATGGTGCTGTTCATGGGGGTATTTCCGCTTGTGGGGTATTTGTGTAAATCATATACACGTATGACAATATGAGTACTTGCTCATGTTGTAAAGCGCCATCACACTGCAGACCCCACCGAGGCGATACCTGGTAATGAACGAGCCCAACCAACTGCTGCCACGCAAGAACCCGCGCCAGCAGCGTTCGGAGAAACGTGTCGAGGAGATCGTCTCGGCCTACCTGCGCCTGCTGGAGCGGGGCGAAGCGCGCATTAGCACTAACAGCATCGCCAAGGAGGCGGGCGTCCCGGTGTCTTCGCTGTACCAGTACTTCCCCAACAAGGAGGCGATTGCCTTCAGTATTTACGACAAATGGGCGAGTGAGGCGCTGGAGCTGCTGCGCAGGCGCAGCGTCGATGCGGAGTCGGCGGGCGACGTGCTGGACTTCCTGGCCGATGAGAGCGGCGATCTCTTCGGCGACATCACCAATGCCAGGATCGTCCTGCGCCTGGGGCCGGTGATGGACAGCACGCCGGAGTTGAAGCAGGCCAAGCGGGCGTTTCTGGAAGAGGTTACCGCGATCATCGCCGACATCCTGCGCAAGCTTGGGTCGACCTGGAACGAGGCGGAGCTGGCGAGTCTGGTCAGCCTGCTGACCGAGCTGAGCACGACCACCTTCCGCCACATGGCGCGGCAGGCGCCGGAGGCCGCCGCCCGCACCTATGGATACTGGCGCCTGGGCGCGCGGGCGATGCTGGTCAATTGCATCGGCTCGTCAAAGGTGAGCTGATCGGAGGCCGACGTCGGTATTTGCAAGCTCCATAAACATATATATCATGTACACGATTATTGCCGGGCGAGCCAAGGCTGATGCCCATTTTCCTGGCATACGGGATCTGCCGCCAGTCGTGCGGGACCCGCTGCCCACAAGATAATAAGGATGGTGCGAGATGAACCAAGCAAGTGTCTGGAGCGTCGGCGAGCAGGATACCGTGTGCGCCGTATTGCAGAGAGCCGCCAGCGCCAATGGCGACAAACCTTTCATCGACCTGCTTGGCGACGTCTACAGCTTCGCTTACCTGGACATCGAGTCGAGCCGTCTGGCGAATGGCCTGAGTGGGCTGGGGGTGAAGCAGGGGCACACCGTTGTCACCATCATCGACAACAATATCGATGCCATCCTGCTCTGGTTCGCCATCAACAAGCTGGGGGCGATCAGCGTCCCGGTCAACACCGCCTACAAGGGGGAATTCCTGCGTCACCAACTGGCCGATGCCGGCGCCCAGGTGATCGTCGCCGAAAGCGATTACGCGGAGCGTGTCCAGGCCATCGCCGAGGGGCTGCCGGAGGCGCAAGTGCTGGTTCACCGTGGCGAGCGGCCGAAGGCGCCGAGCAAGCTGAAGCTGCTGCCGATCGACGAAGTCCGCTCCGCCGACAGCAGTCTACCGGACGTGCAGGTCAAGCCTACGGACCTGGCGATGCTGATCTACACCGGCGGCACCACCGGCCCGTCGAAGGGCTGTATGGTCAGCCACAACTACGCCTGCAGCCTGGCCCGCCAGGCGGTGATTTCCAACGGCCGCACCGCCGAAACCATCAACTGGACACCGCTGCCGCTGTTCCACATGAACGCCACCTCCACCAGCATCCTAGCCCAGCTGCTGGTGGGTGGGCGTGTTGCCGTGTACCCGCGTTTCTCGGTGTCCAATTTCTGGCCGGAGATCGAGCGTACCGGCGCCAATGACGTCAACCTGCTGGGTTCGATGCTGCCGCTGTTGCTCAACGCTCCCGAAAATGACTCGATGAAGCGCTGCTTCGGCCAGATCCGCAACGTCGGCGCCGCGCCGTTCCCGGGAGAGCTGCAGGCGGCCTGGCGTGAGCGCTTCGGCACGGAGAACACCTCCGTACCTGGCTATGGTCTGACCGAGGCCTCGCTGCTGACCTCGGCGGTCTATGGCGAGCCTTCGCCGCCTGGCGCCTCGGGCAAGCGCAACGAGTGGTTCGACGTGCGTATCGTTGACGACAACGACGTCGAGCAGCCCGCTGGCGTATCCGGCGAAGTGATCGTCCGCCCGCGCCAGCCGCACGTGATGTTCGAGGGATACTGGCGCCGGCCCGAGGATACGCTCAAGGTCATGAAGAACCTCTGGTTCCGTACCGGCGACATCGGCAAGTTCGACGAGCAGGGCTACTTCTACTTCGTCGACCGCAAGAAGGACTATCTGCGTCGTCGCGGCGAGAACATCTCCAGCTTCGAGATGGAAACCGCTTTCCGCGCGCACCCGGCTATCCAGGACGTAGCGGTGCACGCCGTGTTGTCGGAGTTCACCGAGGACGAGGTCAAGGTGACGGCCGTGCTAAAGCCCGATACGTTGCTCACCGAGGAACAGCTGTGCCTGTGGGCCATCGATCAGCTGCCTTATTTCGCCGTGCCGCGCTACATCGAGTTCCGCGAGGAGCTGCCGCGCAACCCGGTCGGTCGGGTGTTGAAGTATGAACTGCGTGACGAGGGCGTTACCACGCGCACCTGGGACCGTGAAGCGGCCGGCCTACAACTGAAGAAGCGCTGAGCATAACGGTCTCGCAATGTCGAAAACGCCCGGTAGACCTGGATGGGTCTACCGGGCGTTTTCGTTCGTGCTGAATGGATGTCATCGAATAGGCCTGGCGTCGGCCGATGTTCGCTCGAGCGGTGGCCTGCAAGCCCTTGCAGGCACACCTCCTGTGGTCTCCTTCAGGCCGTTCAGCAGGTTTCCAGCTGCTGCCACTGCGGCACGCTGAGGAACGGCGGGCCGCTGATGCTGCGGCGCAAGTGGTTGCCGCCGTCGATGATGAAGGTGGCGCCGGTGATGTAGGCGGCGTAGGGCGAGCAGAGAAAAGCGACGGCCCAGCCGAACTCCTGCAACTCGCCCAGGCGTCGTGCTGGCAGGGTGTCCGCGAGTTCACGGTCCTGGCGTGCCGCCAGTGCGTGCTCGGGACTGACGTCGCCGACGAAGGGGCCAGGGACAATCGTATTGAGGCGGATGTCGCTGCGTGCCCATTCGACTGCCAGTGTCTTGTCCATGGTTTGCAGCGCGGCGCTGATGGCTGCGGTGTGCACCTGGCCTGGTGCGCCGCTCCAGGCTGCGCGATCCACCACCTGGACCATCGTGCCCGGGATGCCCCGCGCCTGGCAGCGGGCCGCCAGGCGCGTAGTGAGCAGGAAGCTCAGGTCCAGCGCCTGGTGCGTATGCCGACGCCAGGTGGCGAAGTCCATGGATTCGCCGGGGCAGGGCGGCTGGTATGGGGGCAGGTACACCAGTCCGTTCAGGGGGCCGGTGTGCTCTTCGATCATCGCGAGCTGCCGTTCAAGGGATTCGGCTTCCAGTTCGTCGAGAACGAAGCTGGGATATTCATCCTGGCAGGGCAGCTCCGAGTCGCTTGAAAGGAAGGCGACATGAGCGCCGGACCTGGCGAGTTCGCCGGCCGCTGCCAGGGCCAGAGGCCAGTGGTCGAATGCAGTGCAGATGAGGATGGCTCGGCCTGCCAGTGCTGTCGGGCTGAGCATGGGCGTTCCCGCCGCGGGTGGGGTGGGCAGCATGAGGGGCTCCTGTCGAGAGGTTACCAGAGGCGTTCGCGTTCACGGGGGGCGACATAGTCGTCGGGCAACAGGCCCTTGCGTAGCCATTCGGCGCCATCGATGACCATGTTCAGGCCGGTCACGAAGCTGGCGTAGGGCGAGCATAGGTAGGCGGCCAGCCAGCCCAGCTCCTGCATTTCCCCGCAGCGCCCGGCCGGAGTGGTGGCGGCCATGCGGCCATCATCGTCCCGCGCCTTTTCGTGCGGGAAGAAGCCCGCCACGATGGCGTTGACCCGTATGCCGTCAGCTGCCCATTCGGTAGCCAGTGTCTGGGTGAGGTTCAGTGCCGCGGCCTTGGCCGCGCAGGAGTGGGCGTCGCCCGGAAAGCCGGTCCAGGCGTAGGTGGCGCCGTTGTTGACGATGGCGCCGGGCTGACCGAGCGCCTTGCGTCGGGCATGGAACTCCCGGCAACAGAAAAAGGTGCCATCCAGGGCGATGCGGACAATCGCCCGCCAAGCATTGGGGCTGATGTTCTCGGCCAGTGCCGGAAAGTTCGCCCCGGCATTGTTGAGCAACAGGGACACCGGCCCGAGGGTTGCTTCGACCTGGTCGAAGGCATGGGCAACCTGGTCCGGCTCGCGCACATCCATCGCCACCGCCATGGCTCGCGCTCCGGTTGCTGCCAGGGCCGCCAGGCCTTGCTCGAGGTTCTCGGGGTTGCGGCTGCAGATAGCAATGTCCGCACCGCAGCGAGCCAGTGCAAGGGCCATGGCCAGGCCGAGGCCGCTGGCGCCGCCGGTCACCAACGCTACCTGCCCACGCAGGGCATCCACCGGGAGCATCGGGTCCGATGCGTCGGGCGGGGGTGCGAGTGAAAGGGGTTTCCGATCTGAAGGTGGAGTGCGGAGGATCGAATGGCCATCGGCGTAGGCGTTCGTCACAGGCATTGGGTGGGTCTCGCGTTGGCTGCATGGGAGGTTGCGGGCGGAAGGCGAGGGAAAATTCTTTCCAGGCCTTGCTAAATTTTTCAGAACTGGGTTAATTATACATATCATTGTGCTGATTGTTGGGTGGCTCTCATCAAGCCGCTCACGAAGCTCCAGTGATTTTCAGGCAGGCTGCCTGAGGTTCCTGTCATCGTTCACATGCAACCGGGAAACAACAACAATGAATATTCCAAGAGTGATAGCTGCTGGCGTCCTCAGCGTGGCCTTCGCTGCATCGGCAGTGGCGGCTGTGAGCCCTGAGGAGGCGAAGAAGCTGGGTGGAGAGCTGACCCTGTTCGGTTCGATCAAGGCAGGCAATGCGGATGGCAGTATCCCGGCGTACACCGGCGGTCTGGCCACCCCGCCGGCGGGCTACGACCCGAACTCCGGCAAATATGTCGACCCGTTCGCCTCGGAGAAGCCGCTGTACCGCATCACCGCGCAGAACATGGACAAGTACGCCGACAAGCTTTCCGAAGGCGTGAAGCATCTGCTGCAGATCAACCCTGACTATTACATCGACGTCTGGCCGACCCACCGCACTGCGGCATACCCGCAGAATGTCCTGGAAGCGACGGTACGCAACGCCACCACCTGCAAAACGATTCGTGACCAGTTGGGCGTGGACAAGGGCTGCCGGGGTGGCCTGCCGTTCCCGATCCCGAAGACGGGATATGAGGTGATGTGGAACAAGGTGCTGGCCTATAACGGTCCTGGTGCCTGGAAAACCTATGGCACCCGGAGCTACATCATTCCCACCAATGGCGTGCCGGTGCTGACCTCCATCATGGAGAACTACACCGAGAAGCCGTATTACCAGGTCGACCGTTCCGACCGTTCGGACAACATGCTGGTACGCCTCAGCAGCAAGACCTCGGCTCCGGCGCGTAAGGCCGGCGAGGCGACGGGCTATGCCGACTTCCTGGACCCGGCCGAGAGCCCGCGCAAGGCATGGAGCTATGCTCCTGGCCAGCGTCGCATCAAGATGGCGCCGGAGTTCAGCTATGACACCCCGGTATCCACCATCGGTGGCGCCGCCAGCTACGATGAGCTGTTCCTGTTCACCGGCCTGATGGATCGCTTCGACTTCAAGCTGGTCGGCAAGAAGGAGATGTATATCCCCTACAACAACTACAAGCTGCAGTTGTGCAAGCTGAACCAGTGGGCGATGCCTAAGCACATGAACCCCGACTGCGAGCGTTGGGAACTGCACCGCGTCTGGGTCGTCGAGGCTACCCTCAAGCCCGGGATGCGCCACGTCAACAGCAAGCGTATGTACTACTTCCAGGAAGACGACTACACCGGTGGTCTGATGGATAGCTGGGACCAGGCTGGCAAGCTGTACCGTACCGGTCTTGCCTACGCCTACACTGCCTACAACGTACCCACCCCCTATGGTCCGGCGTTCACCTTCTACGACTTCAACAAGGGCATCTACGCGCGCCAGGTCGACCTGTCCGAACCTGACAGCAAGGCCTTCCACGTTGCGGCCGATCCGGAGCGTAGCCTGAACCCCGAGGCCGTCGCCGGTGCCGGTATCCGTTAACCGCTGAAGTCACGTTCGTTCAGAGCGTTCCAACACCCTGCGAGGGCTATGCCTTCGCAGGGTGTTTTCATTTCGGGCGGGTGTCACTCGAGGTGACTAAAAAAGATATAAATGATTGTTGTAATTAGGTGGGTGTCCCAGTAGATTCTGACGATCTTCAATTATAAGAATGGAGTGTCGTCGATCATGGTTGAAACTCGAGTGTTCGATACCATCATCGTGGGGGCCGGTTCATCGGGTTGCGTGCTGGCCAATCGCCTGAGCGCCGACCCCTCCCATCAGGTGCTTCTGCTCGAAGCCGGCCCTGCCGACAAAAGTCCGTTGATCAGTATGCCCAAGGGATTCGGCGCTCTGCTCTCGGACCCCAAGCATGTCTGGTCGTATTCCATCGAGCCTCACGCGGGCAATGGCAACCGCCCCGAGAAATGGGTGCGTGGCAAGACACTGGGCGGTTCCAGCAGCGTCAACGGCATGGTCTATGTCCGCGGCCAGCCGCAGGACTACGACTATTGGGAAAAGGAGCTCGGTCTGGAGGGCTGGGGCTGGGCGCACATCGGCGCGGCCTTCCGTGACATCGAGGATCACGAACTGGGTGACGATGGTGTGCGCGGCGTTGGCGGACCTCTGCAGGTCAGCCCTTCTCCTGCCCATCATCCTGTGCTGGACGCCATGCTCAAGGCGAGCGAAAGCATGGGGATTCCCATTCGTGACGATCAGAGTGGCCTCGACCAGTTCGGCATCGGCTATGCCGTACGCACCATCAAGAAGGGGCGCCGGCAGAGTGCGGCGAAAGCTTTCCTGCACCCGGTTGCAAAGAAACGGCCGAACCTAACCGTGGTTACGGACACCCTGGTCCAGCGTGTGCTGTTCGAGGGTGAGGGTGCCGCCAGCCGGGCCGTCGGCGTGGAGTGCGCCACTGCACAGGGGGTGAAGACGGTGGAGTACCGGGCGCGTCAGGAGGTCATCCTGTGCGCCGGTGCGCTGGAGTCGCCGCAGATCCTGCAGCGCTCGGGCATCGGCCCGGCCGCCCTGCTGCAGAAGCTGAACATCCCGGTACGGGTCGACAGCCCCGGGGTGGGGCAGAACCTGCGTGAACAGCGCCTGCTGTTCTTGCAGTTCGGGCTGAAGCAGCCTTTGTCCTACAACAAGGAGTTCGGCGGCTGGAGGTTGCTATGCAACCTGGCGCGCTATGTGTTCACCAAGAAGGGCGTCATGTCGACGGGCTCGCAGGACGTCAATGGTTTCTTCAAGACCCGTCCGGAGCTCGCGACCCCCGATGTGCAGATCCACGCCGCACCCTTCACGTTGAAGCGGGGCGAAGAGTACGAGGGGCTGCCTGGCTTCGAAACCACGCATGGCGCGCACATGCTGGTCTACCCGATGAAGCCCACCAGCCAGGGATCGGTCGAGATCCGCTCGGCTACCTTGGGGACTGCGCCATCGATCAATCCGAACTACCTGGCGACTGAAGAAGACAAACGTGTCGCCGTCGATGCGATCCATCTGATACGCCGGTTGTTCACCCAGGCACCGTTGCAACCCTACATTGTCGGCGAAACCTTCCCCGGCCCTGGCCTGCAGAGCGACGAGCAGATTCTCGAGGCTTACCGTCGCTCGGGCTCGACCACCTACCACGCGACCGGCACCTGCAAGATGGGCCGTGATGACGACCCGCTGGCCGTGGTCGACAGCAAGCTGCGCGTCCGGGGGGTGAAGGGCTTGCGTGTCATGGATATCTCGATCTTCCCGACACAGGTTTCCGGCAATACCAATGGCCCGGCAATGGCCACCGCCTGGCGTGGTGCACAGATCATCCTGGAGGACAGGGCCAGCGCATAGCCTGGCCGGATACGACAATGCCGGGGCGGGCAGGTTGTAGCCCTGGCATTCATCGATTTCGAGAAGGGCGTTCCCTCTCACGGCGGAGAGCAACCATGTCGCAAGCAGAAGCCACCAAGGCCGTGCTGTATCGGTCCCTCGAACTCTACGCAGAGCGTGTGGGTGATCCCGCACCGGTCATCTACCAGCGCTTTTTCGCCAGCTATCCCGACGCACGGGAGATGTTCGGCAATGATGATGGTGACCTCAGCAAGTACCGCATGATGGAGCGCGTGCTGACGATGCTGATGGATGTCGCCGAGGGCGTGGAACCCAGGCTCTGCTCTTTCTGGATCACCGACCATATGGGCTGGGGTATTGGCCCGACAATGGTGTCGGACATGCTCGAGATCATCGTCGATACGTTGCGCACCGGTATCGGCGAGGACTGGAGCGCGGACATGGAAAGCGCCTGGCAGGATCTGTTGGCGCGGCTGATGCCGGTCCTGTGCGCCCGCATGGTGGAGGAGCGGGGCAGCACCGCTGCTGGCTGACGTCCCCGCGGCCGCGCCAGGTGGGCAGGTCCCTGCTTCACTGACGCAAGCCGCAGTATGCGCAGATTCTTGCCACTGTTGAGCGCTGACAGGGCATCGATGGAAACGCGGTACTAGCCGGCGCGAAGGATCATCCCGCCACCGCGCGCCTCCATCAGTGGCAGGATCGCGCGGGTGACCAGCAGCGCGCCGTGCAGGTTCACCGCGAAGAACTTGAAGTAGTAGTCCAGGTCGACCGTGGTCAGCGACTCGAAGCGCATGCCGGCGAAAATGGCGACATTGTTCACCAGATAGTCGACGCCGCCCAGGGCTTGCTTGACGGTGGCCGCCAGCGCCTGGCACGAGTCGCTGGAGGAGACGTCGGTCTTCACGAAGAGCGACTTGCCGCCGGCTCCCTGGATCTCGTCGACCACGCGGCGGCCTTGTGCTTCGTTGAGTTCGGCGACGACGACAGTGGCGCCCTCCGCGGCGAGCGCCTTGGCATAGGCCTCGCCGATGCCTTGCCCGGCGCCGGTGACGATGGCTGCCTTGTTGTCGAATCGCATGGATCAATCTCCCGGGGTGGAGTTCGGATCGGGCTCGAACAAAGGCAGCCAGACGTCTTCGCATTGCTCGAAAACGACGCGAACCGGCATGCCGATACGGACCTCTTCCAGTGCGCAATTCACCAGGTTGGTGGTCAGGCGCAGGCCTTGCTGCTCGATCAGCTCGACGATCGCTACGCAATACGGCACGGGCAGACCTGGGAACCAGGGCTGGTAGTTGATCGTGAAGCTGGCGACCCGCGCCTTGCCGGAGACTTGCGCGACCTCCAGGTTGCGCGAGCGGCAGCTGTTGCAGATGGGCAGGGGCGGGTGGATGTGGTGGCTGCAATCCTTGCAGCGCAGGATATGCAGGTGGCCATCCTGACCGCCGCTCCAGAAGTGCCGATTGAAGTTGGTCACTTCCGGTAGGATCCGCTGGAATCCGCTGTCGTTCATGGTGTTGGGCTCCTCGTGGATCAGCGTCCGCGTACTTCTATCAGATCGAGGCCGCCGCTGGGCGGCAGGCCGAGCATGGAGACCAGCGTATCGGCGACGATCGACTGGGGAATGGCCTCGCCGGCGAAGGCTAGGTGGCCGGTCTTGCCCCAGAGCTGGAAAGCGTCGGCCTTCTGTTCGGCGCTCCAGGCGTCGCCGAAACCGCTATTGTCGGCGATGTTGCCGCAGCGCAGGGTGGCGATGCGGATCCGCTCGGGGCGCAGTTCGTCGCGCAGGCCGGTGGCCAGGCACTCGATCGCTGCCTTGGTCGCGGCATAGACGCTGAGCATGGGGAAGGGCAGGCGCACGGACTCGGACGACACGTTGACGATGTCGCCGCCGCCAGCCTTGCGCATCAGCGGCACTGCTTCGCGAATGGTATAGATCACGCCGAGCAGGTTGGTCTCGACCTGGGCCTGCAGGTCGGCGTCGCTGGCCTGGTCGATGCGGTGCAGGCAGCCGATGGCGGCGTTGTTGACCAAGATGTCGAGGCGCCCGAAACGTTCCGCGACGCTGGCCATGGCTGCTCTGACCGAGTCGGGATCGCGCACGTCCATCTGCACGGCGAAGGCCCGGCTACCCAGCGTGGTCGCGGCTTCGTCCAGCGTGCCACGGCTACGGGCGGTGATCACCACCTCGGCGCCCTGGTCGATCAGGGCGCGGGCCATGGCCAGGCCGAGGCTCCGGGAGCCGCCGGTGATCAGTGCGACCTTGTTCTGCAATGCGTTCATTATTGTTGTCCTTGGTTGGCTGCAGCGTGTCGGGTGGGTTCAGGCCCAGGTAGCGAGCCCGTCGAGGGCTTCCACCCGGTCGCCATCGACCAGCAGTGGGTTGATTTCAAGCGACTCCAGGTTCGGCCCCAGTGCCAGCGCTGCGTTGCCCAGTTGCACGATGACCTCGGCGAGACGTTGCAGGTCGGCGGGCAGAGTGCCCCGGAAGCCCTGGAGCAACTGGGCGCCGCGCAGGCTCGCGAGCATTTCCAGCGCATCGTCCCGGCCGATGGGCAGTGGACGCACCGCCGTATCCTTGAGCAGCTCGACCCAGATGCCGCCCAGTCCCACTGCTATCATCGGGCCCCACTGCGGGTCACGGGTGGTACCGACGAAAAGCTCGATGCCCCGGTTGCGCATCGGCGCTACCAGGATGCCGTCGATGCGGGCGTGCGGTGCGCGCTGCCCGACGCTTTCCATGATCTCGTGGAAAGCTGCGGCCACTGCGGTGTCGCCCTGGACGTTCAGCTTCACGCCGCCGACTTCGGTCTTGTGGGAGATGTCCGCCGAGGCCACCTTCATGGCGACCGGGCAACCGAGCTCACCGGCATGTCGGAGCGCCGTCTCGACGTCGCGGGCGACGATCGAGGGAATGACGGGAATGTCCCGTTGCCGCAGGTAGTCGAGCACTTCGGCTTCCGCACGGGGCGTGTGCTCGGAGGTCAGGCTATCGGTTTCGGCCGGGGAGGGTGGTAGGCCCCGGCGCAGCCGCTGCGACCAGCGGCACAGATTGCCCACCGCGCGCACGGTGTACTCGATGCTGTACGACAGGCCGGGAATGCCGGATTCGTCGAGGAATTCTCGGGTGGTCTCGGTGAACGGCTGCAGTGTCTGCGAGATCAGTAGGCCCGGAACACCGCTCGCGGCCAGGCCTCGGGCGATACTGGCGCCCTGCGCCAGTTGGTTGGCTTTCTCGGACGGTTGCGCGGGCACTGTGCTGGAGACCAGGACCAGCCCGATGGACGGGTCGGCACCGACCAGCGGCAGGGTCCTTTCCCACAGCTCAGGCTCGCGGATGGCGCCGCCGGTGATGTCGAGCGGGTTCAGGGTAGAGGCGTACTCGGGCAGCACCTGGCGTAGGGCGGCCTGGGTCTGTTCGTTGAAATCAGGCAGGCTGACGCCGTTGGCCTGCGCGTGGTCGGCGAACATGCCGCAGGCGCCGCCGGAAAGGGAGACCAGGGCGACACCAGTGCGAGCCAGCGGACCGGTCTTTTCCAGCAGCGCCGCGGTGATGATGAGTTCCTCGATGGAGTCCACGCGGATCAGCCCGTATTGCTCGCAGATGGCATCGAAGATGCGGTCGTCACCGACCAGGGAGCCGGTATGCGCCTGGGCCACCTTCGCGGTGACCTCGCTTCTGCCGACCTTGAAGATGATGATCGGCTTGTGCGCGACCAGCGCCCGTAGTGCCGCGTCACGCAGGCGTTGCGGGGCACGAATGCTTTCGGCGAACACAGCGATGGCCTTGCACTCGGGCATATCGACGAGATATTCGACCAGGTCTGCGATGCCCAGCTGCGCCTCGTTGCCGGTCGCGGCCTGGAAGCACAGGCCGACGCCTTGCTGGTGTGCGAACTTGGTGATGTCACCCAGCGCTGCTCCGCTCTGCGAGACTACCGCTACGCCGCCGGCGAGTAGTGGCAGGCGAGCCGGCACGATCGAGAGCACCCGCCGTTGCGCCAGGTTGGCGAAGCCGAGCGAATTGGGCCCGAGCAGGGTGATGCCTTCTCGCTCGGCGAGATCGGTGATGCGCTGTTGCAGTTCCCGGCCCTGGTCACCTGCCTCGGCGAAGCCGGAGGTGAGGATGACCACGGACTTGATGCCGGCGGCGGCGATGTCTTCCAGCGCTTCGTACACGCTCTCGGCCGGGACGAATATGTAGGCGGCGTCCACCGGCTCGCCGATGTCGCGGCAACGGGTGAAGCCCGGGTAGCCGTGGACATCCACCCCCGTGCGGTTCACTGCGAAGACCTTACCGTCGTAGCCGTATTCCTTGAAGCGTGCCGCGATGCCGTGCGACCACATCGAGCGCTCCGAGGCCCCGACCAGGGCGATACTGCCCGGGGAGAAGAATTCCTTCAGTGAAGGCATATCTGTTACCTATGGGTCAGAGAGGCGGCTGGCACCCGAGCCGGGCCGCCTTGAGGGGGCGGCTCAGCCGGCGTGGAAGCTGATGGACTTGATCTGGGTGAATTCCAGCAGACCGTCGCGGCCATACTCGCGGCCAAGCCCGGAGCGCTTGTAGCCGCCGAACGGTGCGTCGGAAAGCATGGTGCCGCCCCCGCCGTTGATGGCCATGCCGCCGGTACGGATCTGCGTGGCCATCTGGAAGGCCTTGCCGGTATCGGCTGAGAAGATACCGCCGTGCAGGCCGAAGTCCGAGGCGTTGGCCAGCTCGATGGCTTCCTCGTCGGTGTCGTAGCCGATCACCACGCCCACCGGGCCGAAGATTTCCTGCTGGGCGATGCGCATGTCGTTGTGCACGTTGTCGAACAGGGTCGGCTCGTAGAAGAAGCCACGTTCGAGACCATCCGGCCTGCGGCCGCCGAACACCAGGCGCGCGCCGTCTTCCAGGCCGTAGGCGACGAACTGCTCGGTACGCTGGCGCGCAGCCTCACGGATCAGCGGGCCCATCTGGGTGGTGGCTTGCGCCGGGTCGCCGACCTTGATGTGGGCGGCCATGGCCTTGAGGGTATCGACATAGGCCTGGCGCACCGAGTTGTGCACCAGATGCCGGGTGGTCAGGGCGCATCCCTGGCCGGCCTGAATGGTGAAGCCGCCCAGGCCGCTCTGCGCGGCTTTCGCCAGATCGGCGTCGGCGCGCACGATGAGCGCCGACTTGCCGCCCAGCTCCATGTGCACTTTCTTCAGCGTGGGGGCGGCCTGGGCCATGATCGCGCTGCCGACCTTGTCGGAGCCGGTGAAGGTCACCATGTCGATGCGCTTGTCGGTGGTCAGCTGGGTGCCGGTCTCGATATCGCCGTTGACGATGTTCAGCACGCCCTTGGGCAGCCCCGCGGCGTCGGCCGCCTCGCCAAGGATGCTGGCCTGCATCGGCGTATAGGGCGAAGGCTTGAGGACCACGGTATTGCCCATGGTGAGGGCGTGGAACAGCTTGGTGACGTTGAGGAAGAAGGGGAAGTTGTAGGCGGTGATCGCCGAGACCACGCCGATCGGCTCGTGCAGGGTAACCGAGGTGCCCAGCACGGTGCGCCCGTCCGCCGACGGCGTCAGTTCAACCGGGGTCAGTGCGGGCTGCAGGCGCAATGCCTCGGCCAGCAGGTGCGAGGCATGCTTCATGGCGATACCGAAGTGCAGGTACTCGGCGATCATCCGCGTGGCGCCCGCTTCGCGCACGACCAGGTCGACGATCTCAGCGCGCTTGGCCATGAGGTGGGCATGCATCTTCTGCAGGACGACAACGCGCTCGTTCATGCTCATGCGCGGCCAGGTGCCCTTGTCGAAGGCTTCGCGTGCGGCACCGATCGCCTGGTCGCAGATGCGTGCATCGGCGACGGCGGCATGGCCGATGACCCCCTCGGTGGCGGGGTTGATGATCTCCATCCGCGACGGGGCGTCGTGCAGCCATTCTCCGCCAATGTACAGCGCGGCATTGAGCGCCTGGACCATGTGAACCTCCGATTACTTGTTGTTCTTGGGAATTGTCAGGGCGAGCAAGAGCGCCGAATGCCCTGAAGTATATGAATCATTATTATGATTGCAATAGATCGCTATGGAAGCGGGGTTGTCGGCCCGCTCATCCGGTGAGTGCAGTCGCCACCATTGTCGGTTGGTGGACGTGGGGGTGACAATCGAATAAAAATATATATGATTAATACGATTATGCCGGTGCAATCCGGCAACGGGAAGCCGTAGCGGGAGAGCGCGTATGTCCGACGAAAGCGCAATGCTGATCGAATGCGATGATGCTCAGGCAGGCGAGGAGCGGGGGTTCGCCAGCCGCCAGGCGGTGCTGGCGCTGGTCATGCTGACGCTGGCCTATGTCTGCGTGGCACTGGACCGGGCGATCATTTCCATCGTGCTTCAGCCCCTCAAGAGCGAGTTCGCCCTCAGCGATTCCCAGTTGGGCATGCTGCCGCTGGCCTTTTCCCTGTTCTTCGTGGCTGCCGGTATTCCATTGGGGATGCTGGCCGACCGAGCAAGCCGGCAACGCATTATCGCTTGCAGCCTGTTCGCGTTCAGCCTGGCCACGGTTCTCTGTGGCGCGGTGCAGAACTTCCTTCACCTGTTGCTGGCGCGTGTCGGTGTAGGTGCCGGGGAGGCCGGCTGCGGCCCGGCCGCCATGTCGATGATCTCGGACCTGTTCCCGGAGCGGCAGCGGGCGAGCGCGCTGTCCTGCTATTACCTGGCAACGCCGATCGGCATCATCCTCACCTTCGTAGTGGGCGGCTACCTGGTCGGCGCCTATGGCTGGCGCGTCGCCTTCCTGGGCGCAGGATTGCCGGGGCTGTTGCTGGCCATCGTCCTGTTTTTCACCCTGCGCGAGCCGGCACGTGAGGTTTCGGCCAGCGGTGGGCGGGCCGAGTCCGCTGGGAGCCTGCTGAACGTAGTGCGGCGGATGCTGGGTCGGCCCGCGCTGCGCCACCTGTCCCTGGGCATCACCCTAAATGCGGTGGTCTCGGCGGCGATCGTCATCTGGTACGCCCCTTTCCTGGTGCGAATCCATGGGGTGTCGGTAGCGCATGCCGGATTGCTTGTTGGTCTGTTCTACGGCGGCATAAGCATGATCGGTGTGCTGGGCGGTGGCCTGGTCGCCGACTGGCTGTCCCGTTACGGCTATGCCTGGCGGGCTCGACTAGTGGCCGTGGCAGCGCTGTTATCGGCGCCGGCACTGCTGGGCATGCTGCTTGCGCCGGGCATGCCGCTGATGCTCGTTTGTCTCGCCGGCTGGGCGATCCTGTCTTCGATCTGGTACGGACCGGCTTTCGGCATGAGTCAGTCGTTGGTGCCGGTATACCAGCGTGCGACGCTGGTCAGTCTTCTGTATCTACTCACCAATCTCGTCGGTGCCGGTGGAGGCCCGCAACTGGTCGGGCTGTTCAGTGATCTGCTGGAGCCGTATTTCGGCATCCATTCGCTGCCCTATGGCATGGCGTTCATGGTCGTTGGCCATCTGTGGGCGGTATGGCATTTCTATCGGGCGGGCTGCGTGGTGGAGCGCGAACTGGCCGATCAGGAAACATCGGCGGGGGCCTCTGATGTCCGCTGAAACCGCCCTGTTGCCCGCGAGCATCGTGCTCTGGCTCGAAAGTGAACTGGCTGCACGAATCCTGGAGGTCATCCCGCGAGCCGGAGGCGGAGCTTCCCGCGAGGGTGCGATGCTGTGGCTGGAGCTACCCGGGCGTGGTCGGGTGGAGTGCTATCTGACCTACGATTTGCGTGCCCCTGATGGTGCGATTCGTCTGGCTGGTTTCGAGGCCGAGGCCTCTGCCATTGGGGCGATGCGTGGCACCGCGGTCAGCGCGCCGCCGCTGCTGGCCTACGATGTCGCTACCCGCGCGATGCTGACCGAACGGGTTGCAGGTGAGGCCCGTTTCGACGTGTTGATCGATGAGGCCGAGCGGCGTCAGGTCGCCTTCGACTTCATGCGGCAACTAGCGGCCTTGCATGCCCTGGATGTGGATCGCTTACCGCTACGTGGATTCGCCGCCCGCCAGCCGCTGGCTGCGGCGATCGAGACTCGGTTGGACGTACTGGGGCACAAGCACGCGCAGGGCGTGGAAGACCCGCTGCTGGTGTTCGCCCTGCGCTGGCTGCAGGATAACGTGCCCGCCGAGCCCGCGCGCCAGGTGCTGGTGCACGGTGACGCCGGGCCGGCCAACTTCCTGCATCACGAGGGCCAGGTGACGGCGATCCTGGACTGGGAAATGACCCACGTTGGCGACCCCATGGAGGACCTGGCCTGGATCGCCGTGCGCGATCTGTTCCAGCCCTTCGTCTCACTGCCCGAATGCTTCGCGGAATATGCGCGTGTCGGCGGTGCCAAGATCGACATTCCCCGCATCCGCTATCACCGGGCCTATGCGTTGATCAACCTGGTGGTGGACACCCATGCCGACCTGCTGCAGAGCCGCGGCACGTTCTCCGGCATCTACGGCAACTACCTGACGTATTACACACTGCATTGCCGCGTGCTGATCGAAGGCATCGCCGAGGCGCTTGACCTGCAATTGTCCGGCGTGAGCCTGCCGGATTGTCCGCCCGGTCCTCGCGAGCGCTCCTACGACGTGGCGCTGGCAGAGATGCGGGAGCAGGTACTGCCCAGGGTAGGAGACGAGGTCGCTGTCCACCGAATCAAGTCCATGGCACGCCTGGTCAAGTTCTGGCAGGCATGCGACCGCTACGGGGCCGCGTACGAGCGGGCAGAGCTGGAGGAGCTGAATCTGGCCCTCGACCGCCGTTGCGCCACGCTTGGCGAGGGACGCCAGGCCTTCGTCGAGGCCATCCGTGCGTGCAGCCTCGACGATGCGACCATCCTGCGGCTGCTGAGCCATCGCGTGCAGCGCGATACCGCCTTGCTGGCTCCAGCCATGGGTGCGCTCGCGCGGCGTCATTTCGCCCCGCTTACCTGATGCCGGAGCATGCCCGATGAGCGATCAAAGCCTTGTCACCGTCGACGACGACCAGTTCCACGCGCTGAGCGAGGACCCGTGGGAAACGGAAACCTGCTGGTTTTCCTTCAACGTGCCCGAGCGCGCGATAGCCGGCTGGCTGTACGCCTGGGTACGTCCGAACCTGAATAACAGTGGGGGCGGCGTGTTCGTGTACGACCCCAGCGGGGTGGCGCCCTGGGAGTTGCCGTACTTCCAGTACCAGTACTGCCAGCCATTACCGGCGGAGCGCGACCTGCGCGATTTCATTTTTCCCCAGAACTATTCGGTGAAGATGCTGGAGCCGCTCACACGGTACCGCCTGCACTACCAGGATCGCGAGCACATCCGCCTGGACCTGGAGTTCAACGCCATCATGGAACCCCATCCGTTCCCATCGGGCCAGCCGCCGTTCGTGAGCTCCACGCATTTCGACCAGGCCGGGCGGGTGACCGGTGAAATGCTTCTGCGCGGCGAGCGCATCGCGATCGATTGCATCGGCGTGCGCGACCGTTCCTGGGGGCCGCGCATGGATCATCGCGGCAGCCGCGTCGGCTATTCATTCGGCACGTTATCGGAGCATGACGGTTTCTGTGTCTTCGTGCTGCCGTCCAGGCTCACCGCGGAGGGCCTTGAAACCATCTATCACGGCTATCTGCTTCGGGACGGCCGGAGCGCTCGCATTGTGAGCGGCACACGCTCGGTGCAGCGTGATCCGGTAACCAATCACATCATGTCGATGCAGGTCCATGCGCGGGATGAAGAGGGAAGAGAGCTGGTGGCCGAGGGAAGGGCGCTCTCGCGGATGCTGCTGAGTGTTCCTCGCGGTACCACGCTCAACAGCTTCCTGGAGTGGCGCATCGACGGAGTCGCCGGGCTGGGACATGGGGAGGATCAGGATGTCTGGCGCTACGACCAGTGGCGTTCGGCCTTGGATGCCCTCCAGTCCGCGGGTTGAGATGTACAAGCAGTGTTGAGGTTTTCGATACGTCAGTAGGAGGCGTCATGAGTTTGAATCTGGATGGGCGGGTCGTAGCGGTCACCGGTGCCTTCGGTGTCCTGGGTATGGCGGTTGCGCTGGAAGTGGCGCGACAGGGGGGCAGGGTGGCCTTGATCGACCGGGTCGAGGCACCTGCGGTACAGCTTCCGGGTGAATTGGCGGGAGCCTTGCTGCTGGGGGGCGTGGATCTCACATCCTTCGAGTCCACCCAGACGGCGGTTCAGCGGATAGTGGCCCATTTCGGCGGTCTGGACTCGCTGGTCAACGTCGCTGGGGGCTTCCGTTGGGAAACGCTCGAGGCAGGGGATCTTGCAAGTTGGGATTTCCTCTATGCCACCAACCTGCGAACGGCGGCAACGGCCTGCAAGGCGGCTCTTCCGGCCCTGCTTCAGTCTGATGCAGGGCGTGTCGTCAACATCGGTGCCGGTGCTGCTCAGAAGGCCAGCGTGGGGATGGGGGCCTATGCGGCTTCCAAGGCGGGTGTGGCGCGTCTTACCGAGAGCCTGGCCGAAGAATTGAAGGACACGGGGATTACCGTCAATGCGGTGCTGCCGAGCATCATCGACACGCCGCAGAACCGTGCGGATATGCCGGACGCGGATATCGAGCGTTGGGTGAAGCCGAGCGAGCTGGCTTCCGTCATTGCGTTCCTGCTTTCGCGCCAAGCCCAGGTCATCACCGGAGCGCTCGTCCCGGTATCCGGTCGGGTCTGACCCATGCCCCGGCGCAGGCCGGGGCTTCTCACGAATTTTGCGGTCGGCAAGCCCATTTCCCATGGGCTTGAGCGTTTCCTATTGCCCGGATGCTGCCGAATCCCCCATCCGTCCAAGCCGTTCGGAGGGGACAGAAGTAGGTTGCGGGTACTCGGCAATCATGCTAATTATATAAATCGTATATATCATTGTGATGGGCCGCTCGCGGTATGGAGCGTTCACAAATTGGAGCGAGTACTCTCGCTTCTCCTCAAAAAAAATAAAAATGAGGTACGTATGCGCCGCACTGATCTGCACTCATGCCAAACCATCGGTCTGCTGCCGTCGATGTTGGCTATGGCTGTCGCTGCAACCATGTCCACCCAGGCTTGCGCTTTTGTCATCGACACCAACAATCCGGACGTCAAGCTTCGTTTCGACAACACCATCCGCTACAACGCCAGCTGGCGCGTGGAGAAGCAGGACAAGGACATCGTCAACAACGCTCGTGGGCTGTACGACGAGAGCGATCTCAAGTTCGACCGGGGCGACATGGTGCAGAATCGCCTCGACGTCCTGACCGAACTGGACATGGTCTACAAGGACTCGATGGGCTTCCGTGTCAGTGCCGCGACCTGGTACGACGACGCCTACAAGGACGACAACGTCAAAACCAACGGCAATGGTCTGCAAACCAGCTACGACGGTGATCACTACTCCAGCACCACCGAGCGTTATTACCGCGGCCTGTCCGGCGAGATTCTCGACGCCTTCGTCTTCGGCCGCTTCAACGCCGGTGACGTACCGGTCAACGTCAAGGCCGGCCGCCACACCATTTATTGGGGTGAGGGCCTGTTCTTCCCGGGGCATTCGATCGCCTATTCGCAGGCCCCCATCGATGGCCGCAAGGCGGCTGCTACGCCGGGTGTGGAAGCGAAGGAAACCTTCCTGCCGCTCACCCAACTGTCGACCCAGGCCCAGGTGACCGACAATCTGTCTCTGGCGGCCCAGTATTTCCTCGAGTGGGAACCGACCCGTGCGCCGGAGGGCGGTACCTACCTTGCGCCGTCCGACATCGCCCTGTCGGGGCCGGATCGCTTCCCGTTGGTGCCGGTGATTCCGGGCTTCTTCCCCGAGGGTTACAGCGCTCGTCGTCTGGACCCGAACAAGCCTGACAACCGTGGCAACTGGGGCCTCGCCGCACGCTGGAACGCGGAGGCGCTGGATGCGACCCTCGGCTTCTACTACCGGGTGTTCGACGACTACAACCCGGGCGGTATGCGCTTGATAGGCAATTATAGGGGCTTGGGCATTCCCGAGGCCTACCGTTTCGCCTATGTAAGGAACACCAAGCTTTACGGCTTCAGCGTCGCCAAGCAGATCGGTTCCACCTCCGTCGGCATGGACCTGTCCTATCGTCACGGCACCGGTCTGAGCAGTACCTCCCTGGGCGCCGACGAAAAGCCTGCGATCGGTAACACCTGGCACCTTTCCTTGAGCGCGATCCAGATGCTGGGTACGACGGCGCTCTATGACACCGGTACCTGGCAGAGCGAAATCGTCTACAGCTACCTCGACAAAGTGACCGAGAACAAGAACCTGTTCAACGGAGAGGGCTACGCCAGTTGCAAGGGGCTGGACAAGTGGGATGGCTGTGCCACTCGCAACTTCGTCGCCGCCGCCACCAACTTCACGCCGCAATGGCTCCAGGTATTCCCCTCCGTGGATCTGGAACTGCCGGTGACGCTGAACTATGGCATCTACGGCAACGCCGCGGCAGGTGGGGGTAGCCAAGGCGCCCTGGTCTGGTCGGTCGGCATTAAAGCCACTTACGACCAGCAGCATGAAGTGACGCTGCGGTATACCGACCAGGCTGCCCACACGAAGTACGACGATGCGACCGGCGCCGTCACTGGTGGTAACGGAAACGTGGGTCTGACCGACCGCGGCTACGTATCGCTGACCTTCAAGACTGGCTTCTAATCGCCAGTCACACGACCGGGAGCGGTATGCTGTCGCTCCCGGTCTTTTCCGGTTCCACGGCTTACTAATAATTACAACCGGAGGCCTGATGAAGAGAAACCTAACGCTACTGCTTTGCCTGTTGGGCTCGGTTGCTTCGGCCATGGCCGATGCCGGACGTTTTATCGATCCGCTGGATCAGCCCGCTTTCATCAGTAGCCAGACCCGTTCCAGCGTGCTGCTTGGCGTAGCCAGCGCAGGCAAGCGACAGGTGGCGGTAGGTGCTTGGGGGCGCATCCTTCTTTCCGATGAGCAGGGACAGAACTGGGTACAAGTCCCGACGCCCGTCAGCAGTGACTTAACCGCAGTGATGTTTCCTACCGCCACGTCCGGATGGGCTGTGGGGCACGATGGTGTCGTGCTGCACAGCGAGGACGGCGGCCTGACCTGGACGAAGCAACTGGATGGCCGCGACATCGCCAAAATGCTCGTTCCCTACTACGAGAAACAGAAGCAGAGCGGTGATTCGGCTGCGGCAGACATACTGGAGGAAATGACCCAGCTTGCTGCCGAGCCTCCTGCCTTCCCGCTCATGGATGTCTGGTTCCGCAACGAGCGAGAGGGGTTTGTCGTCGGTGCTTTCAACCTCATCCTCCACACCCGTGATGGCGGTGCGACCTGGCAGCCATGGATGGAGCGAACCGACAACCCGCGCCGCTATCACCTGTATTCCATCAAAGGCAGTGGTGATGACATCTATGTAGCCGGCGAGCTCGGCCTCCTTCTCAAGCTCGACGAGCACGCGCAGCGCTTCACGGCTTTGCCCTCACCCTACAACGGTACTTTCTTCGGCGTCATTGCCCAGGGCGCGCGGCTGATCGCGTTCGGGCTGCGTGGCAATGCCTACGAAAGCCTGGATGCCGGCCAGAACTGGCGCCGGTTGGAGAACACCTCGGAAACCACGCTGGTCGCCGGCGTGTTTCTACCGGGCGGCAAGGCAATGCTGCTCGATCAGGAGGGGTTCCTGCTCGATGTATCTCCCGCGAGTGCCGTGCTGCGGCGCGTAGCGGGGCCGCTGCCGTTTCCCGCCTTCTCCCTGGCGGCACCGGCGGGCGCCAGTGAGCTGGTGCTGGTCGGCCCTGCCGGCGCGCACAGCGCGCCACGCGGCGACGATTGATGTGGCCTGTTTGAATCATTTGTTGAGGAAGTCACCGTGGCTTTTGGAACGCAAGACATCAATACCTTCCCGGTGCTGAAGGATCTGTCCGACTTCGACGTCAACAGCGGCAGTTGGTTTGAACGGCTGGTGTTCAATCATCGCCCGTTGGTGGTGTTGCTTTGCGTCGTGCTGAGCATAGTGGTGGGCTATTTCGCGACCAAGCTGCAGCTCAACGCCAGCTTCGAGCGCGTCATTCCCAGCTCCCATCCCTACATCCAGAACTACCTGAACAACCGGAGCGAGCTGCCGGGCCTGGGCAGCGAAGTTCGGATAGTGGTGGAGAACAAGGTGGGCGACATCTACGACGCCGATTACCTCGAAGTCCTGAGGAAGGCGAACGACACTACCTTCCTTATCCCGGGGAGCGACCGTTCCTGGATGCGCTCGCTGTGGACCCCCATCGTGCGCTGGCGCAAGGTCACGGAGGACGGAATCTCCGGTGGTCCGGTGATGCCTCCGGATTATCGCGGCGATGCGGCCAGCCTGGAGAAGCTGCGTCGCAACATCGAAAATGCAGGCCTGCTCGGATCGCTCATCTCCAACGACCAACACTCCAGCATGATCGTCGTGCCCCTGCTCCAGTTGCACCCGGACACCAGGGAACCGCTCGACTACAGGGAGTATGCCGAACAGTTGGAGAAACAGATCCGCTCCCTGGAAACTGACAAGGTCAAGATCCACATCGTCGGTTTCGCCAAGCTGGTGGGGGATCTGATCGATGGTCTGACCCAGGTGCTGGGCTTCTTCGCCATCTCGACGCTGATCGCCACGGCATTCGTTTATATCTATACCCGTTGTGTGCGCAGCACGTTGCTGCTGCTGGTGATTTCCCTGCTGGGCGTCGTCTGGATGCTCGGGCTGATGCAACTGTTCGGTTTCGTGCTCGATCCCTATTCGATTCTCGGCCCCTTCCTGATCTTCGCCATCGGCCTGTCCCATGGCGCGCAGAAGATGAACGGGATCCTGCAGGACATCGGCCGAGGAACGCACAAATACATCGCTGCCCGCTATACCTTCCGGCGTCTGTTCCTGACCGGGCTGACGGCGCTTCTGGTCAATATCGTCGGCTTCGCCGTGATGATGGTCATCGACATTCCAGTGATCAGGGATCTGGCCATCACCACCAGTATCGGCGTGACGGTACTCATTCTGACCAAGCTGGTCCTTATTCCGGTTGCTCTGTCCTATGTGGGGGTGAGTCCCAGGGCTGCGGCGCGTGCCGTGCGTAAGCAGAATCGGGAGTTCGCCGGGCGAGGCCCCGTTGATGGCATCTGGAGCTTGCTGACCCGCTTCACCGAGCGTCGCTGGGCGATAGCCGCCATCATTGGCTCAATGATACTGGGGGCTGGAGCGCTGACCATCCGCTCGGAAATACGTGTGGGCGATCTTGATGCCGGGGCTCCTGAACTGCGTCCGGATTCGCGCTACAACCGGGATGTGGCCTTCGTGACCAAGGGCTTCGGGTTGTCCAGCGACCAGTTCGCGGTGATCGCCAAGACCGAGCCTGAAGGCTGCAGGATCTATGAGAACCTGCTGAAGATGAGCCGCCTCGAGCAAGCCCTGAGGCAGACACCCGGCGTACAGACGACGCAGTCCCTGGCTGGGATGACCCGCATGATCACTGCGGCCTCGTTCGAAGGTAACCCCAAGTGGTACACCATCAGCCGCGACCAGCGTATCAACGACTCGGCAGTGACGGCTGCGATTGTCGCCGATACCGCCGTGACCAACCTGGAGTGTTCGGTTACGCCGGTGGTGGCTTACCTGGCCGACCACAAGGCGGACACCCTGGCGCGTGTGCTGGATGTGGTGGAGCGGTTCGCCGCGGAGCATGACAGCGATCAGATCCACTTCCTCCCGGTAGCCGGTTCCGCCGGCATCGAGGTGGTGACCAACATCGTCGTCAAGCGCTCCTTCTGGACCATGCACTTCTTCCTGTACGGGGCCGTCGCGCTCCTATGTCTGGTGACCTTCCGCTCCTGGCGCGCCACGTTGGTTGCCCTGATTCCGCTGGTGCTGACCTCCATCCTTTGCGAGGCGCTGATGGTCATCCTGGGGATCGGCATCAAGGTGGCCACTCTGCCGGTCATCGCGCTGGGTGTTGGCGTCGGGGTGGACTATGCCCTGTACCTCCTGGGCGTGCAGTTGATGCTGCAGCGGCATGGCGCCAGCCTGGCGGAGGCCTACCGCGGTGCCCTCGACTTCACCGGGAAGGTCGTGGCCCTGGTTGGCCTGACCATGGCCGCCGGTGTCGTGACCTGGGCCTGGTCGCCGATCAAGTTCCAGGCCGACATGGGCATCCTGCTGACCTTCATGTTCCTGTGGAACATGATTGGCGCCCTGGTTCTGATTCCTGCACTTTCACACTTCATGCTGCGAGATGTCCGGGGCAAAAGCTCCAGGAGTGCCGAACAGAAAAGTGTCGATGCGGATGAGGATGTGGGCGCAGCGAGGTGTGAGACTTCGTCGGTCTGAATATCCCTCGCGTTGCTTTCGGCTGAAAAGGATTGGGTTGGGAATAGGTCAGGGAAAAGAGATGAGAATGGGTTTTTTGCGAGCCTTGGTTCTGGTCGCTTTAGGTCTGCTGGTTCAAACAACGGCCTTATCCGCTCCGCAGGAGCAGGAACTGGTTCAGTTGCGAAGCCTGGGCTATTCGTTGATGAGTAATCTGCTCGTCTACTACAACATCGACGGAACACCCTACGATCCCGATAACGAAGCAGCCTACAAACGTGACCTTGATCTCATGCAGCGGATCAGCGTCAAGGTTTCGCAAGTCGAAGCCGGAGAGCATGTTGCACGGCTGACGCAGCTCATCAAGGCCGTGCATAACCTTCCCCAATCCCTGTCTGAGGCACGGAGTGTCGATTCTCCATACCCTCGTTGGTTGATGCCGGTTGTCGAAGAGTTCTTTTCCCTGGAGACCTGGCTATCCGGGCGCATCGATAGTGCGCACGGTAGTGAAGCCGGGCTTTATCAGCTTCGCCACGATATAGAGCGGTTAGGGCTTTCCTACCAGTTGGCGGCGTTCCACAATCTAGGCGCCGATGTCTGGATTCTTGACGATGCGTCTGTCATGGCGCTCGACGCCTCCATCCAGAAGCGCCTGCAAGCTTTGTCTGCTAGCCAGGAAGATCGCGACAAGCTCACAAGAGACTATCTGTTCGTGCGAACCCAGATTCTGAATCCTGGTGGGCGGCGCATGCCGAATGGCGTTGCGCGATATATGGAGCGGATCACCACCCGGATAGGAGAACTAGCTGCTCAGTAACCCTCCGCTGCGTTGTGCAAATGTTGCTCGAGAGAGCTTGCCTGGCCTGCTGAACAAGTCCACAATTGTGTCCACTGCGGAGGCAGTAGGCGAGAAAAATTCCCTTTAATCAAAGGGTTGGAGACTAGTTGTAAGTCCCGTTTCCCGCTCCAATTTTCGGTTTACGGAAGTCCATAGTCATCTATAGAACTCCGTAACTGGTTGAAACTAGGGACCTTTGGTCCCTTTTTTCGTCCATTGACTTCCACTGCCGTTCACTGCCAGCCACGATTTTTTAGTACATCAACTAGTACATCAATCGGGGTAGGTTGC
>Ga0182735_1000132_pt1 | contig 94533 bp, 78 predicted proteins | sample eDN5th30CKraftMG_FD_128524 | JGI IMG/M metagenome (GOLD analysis project Ga0182735, IMG submission 128524) | Enriched Miracle-Growth compost microbial communities from Emeryville, California, USA - eDNA 5th pass 30_C Kraft MG (version 2) (version 2) ... | reverse complement strand
GCTGACCTACGACTACCTGGATAAAGTGACCAAGAACGAAGCCCTGTACAAGAATGCCGACAACTGCACCTACGGCAAGAAGGAAGGCTGCGGGACCCGTGACGCCGTGGGCTTCAACCTGAGTTTCACCCCGCAATACCTGGGCGTCTGGCCAAGCATCGACCTGAGCCTGCCGATGACCCTCGGCGGAGGTCTGCATGGCAACTCGGCCATGGGTGGCGTGAACGAAGGTGCTTACAGTTATTCGGTAGGCATCGAGGCCGATATCCGCAAACAATACAAGGCGACTCTTGCCTGGGCGGACTCCACGGCGGATATCAAGCGTAAAACCGATGGCACTTACACGGGCAATGGCGGCTGGACGACTACCGACCGTGGACGTGTCACTCTCACGCTCAAGACCTCCTTCTAAGTTAGGAAATCGACATGAAATTCTCGATGAAAGCGATTGTGGCGGCCGTTTCCCTGAGCGTCGCAGGTGCAGCCTGGGCCCAGGCTTCCCCCGAAGAACTCAAGCAACTCGGTAGCACCCTCACCCCCTGGGGCGCCGAAATAGCCGGGAATGCTGACGGCAGTATCCCTGCATTTACAGGTGGCTTGAAAGGTCAGGACAACTACGACACTGCAAATCGTCGCTTTGCCAATCTGTTCGCAGATGAAAAGCCACTGCTGAGCATCAACGCCAGCAATATGGCGCAACACGCCGACAAGCTGACCGTTGGCGCGCAAGAGCTGATGAAACGCTGGCCTGACTTCCGCATCGACGTCTACCCGACCCATCGCACGGTCTTCCAGACGCAGGAGCGGGCGAATGCAGCCATGAAGAATGCTGCCAATCCGGAATGCAAGACCACCGAGGACGGCGTAGGTCTGCGTGGCTGCTGGGGAGGCACGCCCTTCCCCGTCCCCAAGACCGGCTACCAGGTGATGTGGAACGCCCTGCTGCGTGGCGACGCCTATACCCAGCAGCGTTTCCAGAACTGGCTAGTGGATGCTAGCGGCACTGCCACGATGGTCAACGAGTCGCTAGCGATGCCATCGTTCCCCTACTTCGACGCCAAGCAGACGCCTTACGAGGGCACCGGCAGTTATTACTACCGCCTGCGTAACGACACGCTGTCACCGACACGTGATGCCGGGCAGAAGAACGTGATCTGGTATCCGTTGAAGGCCGACAGCATGGACCAGCGCATTTGGCAGTACACCACCGGGCAACGTCGGACTCGCCTGGCACCGGAGTTTTCCTATGACACCCCGAGTGCCTCGCTGGCCGGCGCCCTGTACTACGACGAGCTGAGCATGTTCTCCGGGCGTATGGATCGTTTCGACTTCGAGCTCGTCGGCAAACAGGAAATGTACGTTCCTTACAACGCCTACAAGGTCAACCACACGCCTACCGACCAGTTGCTGGGCAAGCAATTCACCAATCCCGACGTGCTGCGCTGGGAGTTGCACCGTGTCTGGGTCGTGAAAGCTACGCGAAAGGCCGGCAAACGCCATGTGGCCGCCGAACGTACCTTCTATATCGACGAAGACTCCTGGGCTTTCCTGGCGACCGAGGGTAAAGACGACTCTGGCAAGCTGTTCCGTGTAGCCTTCACTCACCTGTACCCCAACTCAAGGGGCGGTGCCGTGATCGCCTCTGCCGGCAGCTACTACGACCTGACCAAAGGTCAGTACATCGTCACCGGTTATGTCGACCCCAAGGTGGGCTACGTCAAACTTGATGGTGAAAACGCCGACACACTTTTCCGTGCGGAATCAATGGCAGGCAGTGGGGTACGCTAATCAGCGTTGACTGTCTACAGGGGGGATTCCCCCCTGTTTCATTGGTCGATGGCCGACTCCAAGGTCATCACCTTCAAGGCGTTTCTTGATCATGAACAATAAATGGCTTTCGCCCTGCGCATTGCTTGCAAGCCTTCTCGTGGCTTGGCCACTACAGGCATCTCCCCTGGCGAGCATCGATCCGCTCGAGCAGCCGGCGCTGATGAGCCCCCTGGCTGCATCGACCCAGTTGATCGATATCGCCCGAGCCGGTGAAAGGCTGGTTGCAGTGGGTTGGCGTGGGCACATCGTATATTCCGACGACGACGGTGCGAGCTGGCAGCAAGCCAGCGTACCCGTCAGCAGCGACCTCACTGCCGTCTATTTCCCTAGCCCCAGACAGGGCTGGGCAGTTGGGCATGGGGGCGTCATTTTGCATAGCACCGATGGCGGAAAAAGCTGGCTCAAGCAACAGGATGGCAACAGTACCGGAAAACTGATGGCCTCCTACTACCAGCAACAGCTGGAGAACGCCTCCGAGGACGAACGTCCCCATGCGGAAAGGCTGCTGGAAGAAGTGCAGCTCAATTATGGTACCGGTCCCGAGCAACCGTGGCTTGACGTCTGGTTCGAGGACGAGCTGCATGGCTACGTCGTCGGTACCTTCAACCTGATCATGGAAACCCATGATGGCGGACAGCACTGGACGCCACGGATGGAACGGATCGACAACCCCGATGCTCAGCATCTGACGGCAATCACCCGCATCGAGGGCGACCTGTATATCGCCTCGGAACGCGGCACGGTGTTTCGCCGCAAGATGGGTGATGAGACGTTCAAACCGCACGCCACCGGCTACAACGGCAGCTTCTTCGGGGTAGCGGGCGCAGGCACTGCAATTCTCGCCTATGGGCTGCGCGGGAACGTTTACCGCAGCGAAGACCAGGGGGCCAGCTGGACGCGGATCGACACCGGCGTACAAGCGGCGCTGACTGGCAGCACGTTACTGACGGACGGACGTCTGGTACTGGTCAGCCAGAGCGGCATGCTGCTGGTAAGCAACCCGGAGGTGACCGCATTTACCGCCACCAAACCTGCACGTAGCTGGCCTTTCGCCAACCTGCAGAGCACCTCGGATGGCCACCTGGTCATCGTGGGAACCCAGGGCGTGCAACTGGAAACGGCGCCGGTCCCCGGTAGTTGATGCCGCCTGGCGGCGTTAGGAGAGAACATGGCTGTAGATATCGAAGCAAACCAATTGCCCATGATCAGGGACTTGAAGGATTTTGACCGGAAGTCGGGCTCACGGCTGGAACGCCTGATTTTCAATCACCGCCTGATCGTCATTACGCTGGTGGCGGTGATCACCCTGTTTCTCGGCTTCCATGCCTCCAGGCTGCAAGTCCAGGCCAGCTTCGACGACATGCTGCCGCAGTCCCATCCGTACATCCAGAACTACCTCGCGAACAAGACCGAGCTCAAGGGGCTGGGCAACTCGATCCGCATCGTGGTCGAGACCCGCGAAGGCGACATCTTCGACAAGGACTACCTGGAAACCCTGCGCCAGATCCACGACAAGCTGATGCTCACGCCCGGCGTCGACCGCGCATTCATGCGCTCGCTATGGGCGCCCGTGGTGCGCTGGACCGAAGTGACCGAGGAGGGTTTCGTCGGTGGCCCGGTGATGCCGTTCGACTACGATGCCGGTGCCAAGACGCTGGAGCAGTTCAAGCTGAACGTCCAGCGCGCGGGGTTGCGCGGTAACCTGGTGGGCAACGACTTCAAGTCCAGCATGATCTTCGTGCCCCTGCTCGACCACCTGCCGGAGACGGGTGAGGCACTCGACTACAATGCCTTCGCCCATTTTCTTGAGCAGGATATCCGCCAGCAGTTCCAGAACGACCAGTACCAGATCCACATCATCGGCTTCGCCAAACTGATGGGCGATCTGATCGATGGCCTGATCAAGGTCATGACCTTCTTCGGCATATCGGCGTTGATCGCTTCGATCACCATCTACTTCTATACCCGCGACCTGCGCAGCACCGTACTGCTGGTATTCACCGCCGCGGTCGGGGTGGTGTGGCTGCTGGGCCTGCTGCAACTGCTGGGCTACAACCTCAACCCCTACTCCATTCTGGTGCCCTTCCTGATCTTCGCCATCGGCCTGTCCCACGGCGCGCAGAAAATGAACGGCGTGATGCAGGACATCGGTCGCGGCACACACAAGTACATCGCGGCACGCTACACTTTTCGCCGCCTGTTCCTGGCTGGGCTGACAGCACTGTTGGCCAACGTGTTCGGCTTCGCCGTATTGATGGTCGTCGACATCCCGGTGATCCGCGACCTGGCGATGACCACCAGCCTGGGTGTACTGGTGCTGGTCTTCACCAAATTGTTCTTCATTCCGGTCGCGCTGTCCTACATCGGAGTAAGCCAATCGGCGGCACGCCGCAGCCTGCAGGCCAGCGAAGTACGGATTGATGGAAGCGTCGCCGGCGGTGCCCTGGACTTTCTCAAGCATTGCACGGAACGGCGTTTCGCCATCCCCCTGACGGTAAGCGCGCTGCTGGTAGGGGCCGCGGCCGTCGTCATCAGCCTGACCAGCCTGAAGATGGGTGATCTGGATGCGGGCGCCCCGGAGCTGCGTCCCGACTCGCGCTACAACCTGGACGTGGCCTACCTCAATGATTACTACGGGGCCAGCACCGACCAGTTCGCGGTGATCGTAAAGACAGCGCCCGAAGGCATGCGCAACTACATGTCCCTGGTCGAGCAGGATCAGTTGGCCTGGCGCCTGCAGCAACTGCCGTCGGTGCTGTCCACTTCGTCGGTGGCCAGTGGTATCCGCCGGGTCGCTGCGGGTTCATTCGAGGGAGATCCGAAGTGGATGACCATCCCGCGCAACACCCAGACCTCGGGCAACGTGACGCAGAACCTGCTGGTCGGCAACCCCGAGCTGATGAACAACAACGCCAGCGTGGCACCTGTAATCGCCTATTTGCGTGACCACCGGGCCGACACCCTGAGTGAGGTCGTCGAGGTCGCACAGGCGTTCGCCGATCAGCACAGCACGCCGGATCGCCAATTTCTCCTGGCCGCAGGCTCGGCAGGAATCGAGGCGGCGACCAACATCGTGGTCAAGGAAGCCAACTACCGCATCATGGGTTTGCTCTATATCTCGGTGATCGTGTTGTGCTACCTCACCTTCCGCAGTTGGCGAGCGGTGGTGGTAGCTTTGGTGCCACTGGTTATCACCGCCTTCCTGTGCGAAACCCTGATGGTAATGCTGGGCATCGGCGTCAAGGTGGCCACCCTGCCGGTAATCGCCCTGGGCGTCGGAGTCGGTGTCGATTACGCGCTATACCTGCTCAGCGTGCAACTGACAGCGCAGAGGCGTGGTGCAACCCTGGCCGAAGCCTATGGCCTGGCCCTGAATTTCACCGGCCGGGTGGTGGCACTTATCGGCGTGACCATGGCTGCGGGGGTGGTTACCTGGGCCTGGTCGCCAATCAAGTTCCAGGCCGACATGGGCATCCTGCTGACCTTCATGTTCCTGTGGAACATGCTGGGCGCCCTGACCCTCATCCCGGCGCTGTCGCATTTCCTCCTGCGCGACATTGGCAAGCCCGCCCACGCCACCGCCTGAACCGTGCCAAGCGGTGCCCGCAACGGGCACCGCCTTCCCTTGCAGACCACCCTACGCCGGAATATCCAGCGCGTTGCACCACAATTGGGTCAACTCGGTCATGGCTGTATGCCGATCCAGCGGGCGGCCGGTAACCAGGATTTCAGTGGTCAAGCCATCCAGCGCACGGCAGGCGATCCACAGGCGCATGTGCATCTGTCGCTGATCGGCCCCGGCCCTGCGGGCCATCGCCATGGGCACCAACTTGTCCACCACATCGCCGAAGGTGACGAAGAATAGCTGGCTGAGCGCCGGGTCGAGGACACCGGCCTGCTGGGCGATACGGATGTCGTCGCGCAACGCTTCCCGGCTTTCGAAGGTCGTCCGTACCCAGTCGTCCACCTGCGCCCGGCTGCGAGGCTGGATCAGCAGCAACTGCCGGTACGTCTCTCCAATCGGTTGCAGGAAGTGATCAACCATGGCCGCGAGCAGGACCTTCTTGTCGTCGAAATGATTGTAGAAGGTCGCCCGACTGACACGGGCTTCGGCGGCAATCTCCTCGACCGAGACCTCCGTATAGAGCTTGCGCAGAAAGCACGTGCGTGCTCCGGCCATGATCTGGTTGCGGGTCAATTCCCGTTGAGCTTCGCGTAACGACTGCCGTTCTGGTTTCACGTCATTCCTATTCGTACAGGGGCGCATGTGGCCTGACAGCAGCCACGCGGTCAGGCAAGGACGAGCATTGTTGCCCATGCCGCACCAGCAAGACCAGTACCCTCAGCACGGCAATCTGGTCACAATGAAAAAATAGTTTACACACTGTCAATCATATATATGATACAGACAAACAAAAGCGGCATCACAGCCGCACGACAACAAGAGAGGTGGGTATGAGTGACGTATCTGTGAAGGTTGCGCCCGGGTCCGAAGGGTTCGATGTCATTGTGGTGGGTGCCGGCTTCGCCGGGCTCTACCTGATTTACCGCCTGCGTCAACAAGGCCTGAAAGTACGTGCCTTCGAGGCCGGGCCAGACGTTGGCGGCACCTGGTTCTGGAACCGCTATCCAGGTGCCCGCTGTGATGTGGAAAGCGTCATCTACTCCTACTCCTTCTCCAGGGAGTTGCAGGACGAATGGCGTTGGTCCGAGCGCTATGCGACGCAGGAAGAGATCCTCGCCTACCTTCGCCACGTGGCCGAGCGCTTCGAGCTGCGCCGCGACATTCAATTCGATACCCGCGTCACCGCCGCGACCTTCGATGAAAGCGCAGGTCGCTGGATAGTGGAAACCGGCCAGGGCGAGCGTTTCAATGCCCGTCACGTGATCATGGCCACCGGCGGTCTGAGCGTGCCCAAGCCAGTCGATATTCCCGGCGTGGACACATTCAGGGGGGCCAGGTACCACAGTACCGACTGGCCGGCCGAAGGCGTGGACTTCTCCGGCAAGCGGGTCGCCGTGATCGGCACCGCCTCCACCGGCGTGCAGATGATCCCGCTGATCGCCCGACAGGCCACTCAACTCACCGTATTCCAGCGCACCGCCAACTTCGTGCTGCCGGCCGGCAATCGTCCACTCAGCGAAGACGAGCAGCGCTTCTACCGGGAAACCTACGAGCAGATCCGCGAGCGCTGCCGCTATTCCAATGGTGGCTCGCACTACCAGCTCAACGATAAGTCCGCGCTGGCGGCCACACCGGAGGAGCGCGAGCGGATCTATGGGGAAAACTACCGCGTCAACGGCCTGGCCTTTCTCGGCTCCTTCAATGACATCCTGGTCAACGAGGAAGCCAACAAGACCGCTGCGGACTTCGTCCGCGCCAGGATCCGCGAGTTGGTCAGGGACCCGCAGGTGGCCGAAGACCTGTGCCCCAACGACCACCCTCTTGGTGCCCGCCGCCTGTGCGTGGGCAGTCACTACCTGGAAACCTTCAACCGCGACAATGTGAGGCTGGTCAACCTCAAGCGCACACCGATCGAAAGCATCACTGCCACGGGTATCCGTACCAGCGAGCAGGAATATCCTTTCGACGCGCTGGTGTTCGCCACCGGCTTCGATGCCATCACCGGCGCGTTGTCGCGCATCCACATCACAGGTCGCAACGGCTTGACGCTGAATGACAAGTGGAAGGATGGCCCACGCTGCTACCTGGGTATGACTACTGCGGGCTTTCCCAACCTGTTCATTGTCACGGGCCCGCAGAGCCCTGGCGCCCTGGCCAACCTGGCGGCGGGCATCGAGCAGTGCGTCGACTGGCTGGTGGGCTGCATCGGCGATCTGCAAACCAACGGCAATGCACTCATCGAGGCCACCGAGGAGGCGGAAGACGCGTGGGTCGCCAAGGTCGGCCAACTGGCGCAGATCACCCTGCATCACAAGGCCAACTCCTGGTATTCCGGCACCAATGTGCCGGGAAAGCCCAAGGTCTTCATGCCTTTCGTCGGCGGTTTCGGCAACTATCGGCGCCTTTGTGACGCGGTCGCGGCCAATGGCTACGAAGGCTTCGTGCGCTCCGGCAAGCCTTCCTGAGCCTGCAACTTGAGCCTACTGTGCAAGGAGATTCCATGAGTACCACGCTTCTGATCACCGGTGCGGCCAATGGCATTGGTCGCACCACCGCCGACCTGGCCCAGGCACGCGGGATACGGGTAATTCGCAGTGACTTGCGCGAAGGCGATGTCGCCGCCGACCTGGCCACGCCCGAAGGTCGCGCGACGCTGGTCGCCGGGGTCCAGGCCATTGCCCCGAACGGCATCGACGGGGTCATTACCTGCGCAGGCTTGCTGACCTCCGATACCACCAGCGCCAGCCTCAACTACTTCGGTTCGGTCGACGTGCTCGAAGGCCTGCGGCCCCTGCTGCTGAAGTCCGCAACTCCGCGCGCCGTGCTGGTGTCCTCGCGCATGGCCTATGCCGGCGCGGAGGACTCCGCCCTGGTTGAATTCTACCTGGCTGGCAACGAGACGGCGGCTCGCGCCCGCGCCGGAGACCTCGCTGCAAGAGTAGCGGCGCAAACCGAAAGCCGCCTGGTCAACCAGCGGACCCCGGTGGCCATCTATGCCAGCAGCAAGGTGGCCATTGCCCGCTGGACCCGCCGCGCGGCGGTCAGCCCGGGCTGGAGTGGCAGCGGCATCATCGTCAATGCTGTCGCCCCAGGCTTCATCGAAACGGCAGCCGGCCTGTCCCTGCTTGAGCACCCCGTGCGCCAGCAGGTGGTGCGCGACATGCACCCGCAGTCGATCGGACGCTACGGGCGTCCCGAGGAAGTGGCCGAGCTGTTGCTGTGGCTGGCCAGCCCGGCCAATAGCCTGATGGTCGGCCAGGTGCTGTGTATCGATGGCGGTACCGAGGCACTGGAGCGCGGCGACAGCCATTGGTGACCCAGCAACGCCACTAACAACGTCAAAAAGGTGAATAGATCATGCCGCTACATCCCTTTCTGCAAGCCTTCGCCGATGCCATGCAGGCGTCTGGCCGGCCCGCCTTCAGCGCCGGCAGCGTCGAGCAGGCTCGTGCCCGCTCGGCACAACTCACCGAGCGTACCGGCGCGGGGCCGGACGTGGCCCACGTCGAGGATCTGCATATCCCCGGGCGCGCTGGCGCGATCCCGGCCCGCCTGTTCAACGCCGCCAACCCCGAAGCCGTGGTGCTCTACCTGCATGGCGGTGGCTGGGTGCTCGGCAGCATCGACGAATGGGACGCTCTGGCCCGTACCTTCGCCAATGCCCTGCCCGCTTCAGTGCTGTTGCTCGGTTACCGGCTGGCTCCCGAACACCCCTATCCCGCCGCACTGGACGATGCCTGGGACGCCCTGCAATGGGCCGCCGAGCATATCGAACAGCTTGCCGGGCGCCAGGTGCCGCTGATCGTGATCGGCGACAGCGCCGGTGGCAACCTGGCTGCCGTGCTGGCGCAGAAGGCCCGCGACGCCGGCGGCCCGAGCGTGGCGGCGCAAGCTCTGATCTACCCGGTTACCGACGTGACCATGGGCACGCCCTCCTGCAGCGAGTTCGAGGACTACGCCCTGTTCAATACCGATGATCTGCGCTGGCTGACCCGGCAGTATGTCGGCGACGACCCAGCACTGCGCCGGGATCCGGCGGTTTCGCCACTGCTCGGCCAACTCGACGGTCTACCGCCAGCCGTGGTGATGACCTGCCAGTACGACCCCCTGCGCGACGAAGGCAATCGCTATGCCGAGGCCCTCGCCGCCGCAGGCAACGAAGTCATCGCCCATGAGGTAGAGGGTATGGCCCACGGCTTCATCCTGATGATCAACCTGATGCCCGAGGCCACCGCCTGGGTGGAAAGGATCGCCGGCGACCTGCGCAGGCTGCTGCGCTAAGCAAGAGGCTATCGGGTGGATAGGCTTGTCCACCCGATAGCCTGCGCGTTGATCTACTGGAAAACGCTTCGCGGCTCGCCATCCCGCCGATCCGGCTCCGCCGAGACCTGGCACAGCTGTTTGCCGATGTTGCCCCCGGACATCAGCGAGTTGATCGCCTCATGGATGTTCTCCAGCCCCTGGGTCAGCGTGGCGTGATGCTGCAGGCGGCCCTCACGGTACCAGCCTGCTGCCCGCTCGATGAAAGCCGGGTACTGGTCGAGGTGATCCATGGCCAGGAACCCCTGGATATGCAGGCGCTTGAGCACCGCGACCATCAGGTTGGGACCGGCCTGGGCACCGGCTCCGCTGTATTGGCCGACCTGGCCACACAGGGCGATACGACCGAAATCATTCATCGCGGTAAAGGCGGCATGCTGGATGGCACCACCGACATTCTCGTAATACACATCCACGCCTTTCGGGCAGGCCATGCGAATGGCCTCGTCGAGATTACCGGCCTTGTAGTCGATGCAGTCATCGAAACCCAGTTGCTCACGGACGAACGCACACTTGTCCGCCCCGCCGGCAATTCCCACCACCCGCGCCCCCGCGATACGCCCGAACTGCCCGGCCAGCGCTCCGGTGGCGCCAGCGGCGGCGGATACCAGCAAGGTTTCACCAGGCTGCGGCCTGCCGACATGGAAGATACCGACATAGGCAGTAAAGCCGACCATTCCCATGGCTCCCAAGTGCATGGCCAACGGCCCCATCGCCGGATCGATACGCTGCAGCAGGGGTTCGGCCGTCGGGACAGCGACCTGATAGAGCTGCCAACGGGCGTGCGGGGTCACCAGCAGATCGCCCGGCTGCCAGTCACGGTGTCGGCTTTCCACCACCTCCCCTACCGCCCCGGAACTGCCTGGCACCTTGCCCAGCATAGCCTTGATCACATAGTCGGCACGGTCATCGAATTGCGCGCGGCTGCCCGCGTCGATCGATAGATAGATATTGCGGATGAGAATTTCGCCCTCGCTCAGGCTCGGCAACGGCTTGCGTTCAAGGGCGAAGGTTTCTGCCGCCAGTGGGCCTGGCACGGCCTGGCGTATGTAACGGACAATCAGATTTTCTGCAGAAGACATGTGAGGTGAACCTGGACTCGCAGTGGATGGAGGTACGGGTGCCCCGAAAATTCCGGGGCACTGATAATCAGCGCTCGGGATGGATGATCACCTCGGTGCGTCCTTCCAGCCTGACCGACAGCTGTGCGCTGCCCTGCGCGTCTGCCTCGAAAGCGCTGATACCATCAGCTACCCGCAGGCTATAGCGGCGCCCGGCCTGCAGGCGCTCGATGCCGAGCATCTGATCACCAGCGGCAATCCCGGGATAAAGCACCAGCTCCAGATCCTCGCCATGGCTGAAGGCCCTCGCCACCAGCACCTCGGGATAGCTCGCCGCCACCAGCGTCGGCCCTCCTCGGGTACAGGCTTCGGTGCCCTGAGTGACGGTCTTGCGCCAGTCGCCCTGGCGCATGATGTGTCCACGGACCAGATCGGTGCCGGTGGTGCTCGAACAATCGTAGCGCAGCACACCCCCTGTACGGCTGGGGCTGGCCAGCTCCCCGAGCAGGCGCATCACCTCATCGACGACCGGCTGATCACCCATCTCGGCGGCAGACCCCAGCAAGTGGTGCAGGTGCCCGATCGGCGATTTGCGATAGCGACCAAAATCCACGCCTTTCTCCAGCCCTGTCACCTCGATGCCATCCGCGGTTTCCACCACATAGGATTGGCGCGCCAATGCCCAGGCCTGACGTGCCCGCTCCGGAAAAATGGCATTCAGGAACAGCGGCTGCCCTTCGTTTCCGAACGGGAATGGGATAGATCCTCCGGTCACCTCCGAGCGCAGGGCGATGAGGTCGCCATCGGCCAGGGTGAACTCACTCTCCAGGCTCTGCTTGAACAGCGGCATATGCTTGTTGGCCAGGGCGGTGCCGAATACCCGGTCATAGGCGATCAACGCCATCATTCCCATGAAATTGCACGGGGTGTAGATCCAGCCCGGCTCGCAGGGGTAAAGGCAGAAGGCATTACGCGAATAGTTCTCGTCGATCGAGCGGATGATCGAATGGATGTCATGGGCGAACTCGTGCCGCCCCCACTTGAAGGTCAGGCTGCCTGGTTCGGCATAGCGCATGTCGCCACTGGCCCCCATGTAGAGGCACACCTGCAGGCCGAAGAAACCGGTGAGCATGATGTTGTCCCGGCCCACGGGATCGAATTCGGTGGAGAAGTGGCCCCACAGCCGCTCCCAACGCCAGTAGCCCCAGACGCGTTTGTCCAGCGCTTTCTCGATGACGTTGCGCTGGGCCAGGTTGTTGTAACCCTGGAAATTGGGTGTATGGATGGCCTGCATCACCGCCAGCGAGTAGCCGATATTGTTCAACTGGTAGCGCCGTGCCGAGGTCTGGAACTGTTCGATGGTCTGGAAACCCTCGAAACTGTCCAGCGGCTGCAGTGCCAGGTCCAGGTTGTAACGCAGAGCCTGCAGTTCCTCCAGGCTCAACTCGCGCTGGTCGGCCGCAGGCGCCTCGACCGCGCGCGTGATCACGGCACGCACAGCTTCGGGGATAAAGTCACGGCGCTCTTCCCTGCGCTGCAACATGGCCGCCCTGGCCTTGCGCTGACGCAGGGCGCCAACGACCCGATAGACCACCAGCAGGCCAAGCGCCAGCGGCATACCGGCGTTCCAGTTGGCATCGCCGGCCAGAGCCGCCGCCAGAGCCGCGGAACCGAGCCAGACGAAAATTGGTGCGGATATCATCCCCGAACCGAACCAGGCGATCAGCGAGATACCGTAGAGCGCCAGCACCAGGGGCACCAACAGCAGCACCCAGCCTCCTACGGAAAACAGACCTGCACCGGGAAACAGCAGCCCCAGGCCTGCCGCCTGCAATCCCGGCACCGCCCCCAGCAACGAGGGCAACACGCCGACGACCACGCACAGTGCATAAAGGATATGTGTGCGGCGCTTCCTGGCCAGCGTGACCGGGCCATCTTCACTCGCCCCCAGGTATGCAGGAATGGCAGTGCCTGCCACGAGGTTATCCATTCTATTCATTGTTATTGTTCTCCAGAAAAAGCCCTTTCGAGGGCAAAGAGTCAAACCTCGGGAATCAGGTGTACAGCCATACGCTCCACCAGGCTCAGTTGCATGCCAGCCGTGCCATCAGCCGCGGCCACCAGAACTTGGCCGTCAACATCACAGCGATAGCGCCGTCCAGGCAGAAGTTGTGAAAAGCCCAACGCGAAACGCCCCGGCTCACGCCCCGGAACCAGCTCCAGCTCGAGCGCCTGGCCATCGCTCACTGCCCGCGCCACCAGTACATCCGGGTAAGGGGCATGAGCCAGGCGTGGCCCCTGACGCCATGCCTCTGGCAGCTCGACATTGGCCATGCGATACCAAGCCCCCGGGGCTCCAAAGCGAGCCATGGCGGCAGTCAGGTTCGCAGTGGTCGAACCTGGATGGCGCAAGGCTCCATCGAGGTTTTCCACCGGCAGCGCGTCATAGCGACGGCGGGCGAACTCATAGACCTCGCGATCCCCCATTTCCTGGGCGACCAGCATCAGCATGGGATAGAAAGCGTTGCCTTCCGGGTAGGACTTGTAATTGCCGGCATCCAGGCCATCGCTCTTGCCCATGGGCACCACTTCCTCCTCGCCATAACGGAAGAATTCGTGGCGGATCTGTTCCCAGCCACGCGCGGCGAGGTCCGGGGCGAACATATTGCGCATCCACAAGTTCCCAGCGAGGATCTTCAGCCCACCGCCCCCCAGAGCCATACCTATGCGATTGGCATAGATCAGGTTCTGCCCGCCGTCGGCCCGGGTGAACTCCTCATCCAGGCGCTGGCGGAACAAAGGCATCAGACGCTCGGCATGATCGGTGCCATGGACTCGGTCATACAGCTTGAGCCCGGAGATTCCCTGCTCGTTGCAATAGGCGAATACCCAGTTCGGCTCGCAGGGGAACAGACACATGGCGTTCTTGTTGAAATTACCCACCAGGGTCTCGGCAATCTTCGGGTAGTCATAAGCGTAGGTCTTGCGCTCACTCCAGCGAAACGGCAACGAGCCGGGCACATCGAAGCGGCGATCGCCGCTGCTGACCTGGTGGGCACCGAGGGTCAGGGCAAACCAGCCGGAAATCATGATGTTCTCGCGCACCATGGGATCGGGATTGAGACGCCCATTGCCCCAGAGGTTTTCCCAGAACCAGTATTTCCATACCCGTTTATCGGTCATCTTGACGATGGCATTGCGCTGAGCCTCCGCGACATAACCGTCGAAGGCCGGCAGGCGTGTAGTGCGTAGCACCGACAGGGCATTGCCGATGGCATAGAGCTGATAGCGCCAGGCCGCTTCGCGGAACTGGTCGATGGTCGTGAAGCCGTCGAAGCGTTCCAGCGGTTGCAGGGCCAGATCAAGGGTAAAACGCAATGCGCCAAGATCCTTGTCGCTGAGCGCTTCGCCAGCCTCATAGCGAGCTGAGGGAGGCGTCACGGTGACACCAGCCAGGTGCTTATTCAATACACGTACTTTCTCCAGCTGCGCACGCAGACGCTTGGGCCGACCTGCCAGGCGCCACGCCAGCAAGCCCAGGGTCAACATCGGCACCACATAGCGTGCGAAGTCCCAATGCCCGCTCTGTGCCAGTAAGCCAGCGAGTACGGCAGCCCCCAGCCAGACCAGCAGCGGCGCGACGAAGGCGCCAATCAATAGCCAGGCCAGCAGGCTGGCGATGAAGAAAAGCGGCGTCAGCACGAACAGGAGCGGGTTGGCACTGTAGAGAAAGCCTGCACCAGGGAAAAACAGGCCAAGACCGAAACCGGCCCAGAACGCCCCCAGATCGGCCTGAGTGAGCAGTACACCCAGCAGCATGGCCGCCCCCAGATCAACAGAATCCGCTGCTGGGCTCGGCGAGTAACAGGCCCTACCAGCCCACGCGACTCATTGAACAGCGGCAGTCGCAAACGTACTTCTTCCCCGACCTCATCGGCCTTGTGCATGATGTTCGACCAGATACTCATGATCTCTTGGAACTCCTGTTGTAATTTTTTCAACTTGTCGGGAGCGATCTGCCCTCACCCAGGCAGTACCGATCGGCAGAAACTCTCCGCTCGGTTCAGCAGGTCGGCCATGAACGTGAAAGTGAACGGATCGAGAATCAGTTCCTCAATGTGATGCCAATGCCAGGCCAGCAGGCCGATGGACAGAGCCGCGCAGGAAAGGGCCAGCAGATTCAGCCAGGCGTTTGCCCGCGCTTTCTCCCATAGGAGGATGCCCTGCGAGACCAGCATGGCAACGACGATGCAGCAGCCCATGAGCCATCCTCTCGAGTCATCAAATCGAAACCCCAAAATCATCAATATGATTAATATATTTATACCTGTTTTACAAGGACTCGAGCGCAGCCCCCTGGGATCGGGTTTACGGCAAGGCACAAGAAAAATGGCGCCGCTGCTCGCGTGATGACATAGACCACAAACAGATCAATGATATAGACGTTTATTGTATTGCCGCGCTATTCTCGACGAACTACACGAGAAAAAGCGCAGCTAGAGGGGAGCCCGCATGACCTGGGAACACTGCGACAAAACCGCCATCGTCGGCGTCGGTGCCACGCCCTATTACGTGCGCGGCCAGTCCTGGCCACGCACCATCAACGAGATGATCGGCGAAGCGATTATCGGCGCCTGCACCGACGCCGGCCTGAAGGTCCAGGATATCGATGGCTTTGCCTATTACGGAGGTGCCAAGGCCGGCTATCTGGATACCATGGATACCGCCAGCATCATGGAGATGCTGGGTATCCCGGAAGTCAATTTCACCGCCACGCTGACTGGTGGCGGCGGTGGTTCGGCAGGCGCGATCGGCCTGGCCTCGGCGGCGATCATTGCCGGTGAAGCCAATTACGTGGTCACGGTCATGGCCCTGCAGCAACGTAACCAGCGCCTGGGTACCGTATTCGGTGCCCTCAAGCCCGATCCCGAAAACTCGTTTCTGCAGCCCTCCGGGCTGGTCGGCCCCGGGCACCTGATGTCGGTACTGGCGCGCCGACACATGCACCTGTACGGCACCCGCCGCGAAGCCTTCGCCGAAGTGGCGATCAGCAGCCGCAACAATGCCCTGAACCGCCCTGAGGCGATCCGTCGCACGCCGCTGACCCTGGAGGAATACTTCGCCTCGCCGATGCTGGCCGACCCGCTCTGTCGCCTGGACTTCTGCCTGGAGACCGACGGTGCCGTAGCCGTCATCACCACCTCCAGCGAGCGCGCCAAGGACTTGCGGCAAAAGCCGGTACTGGTACGCGCCGCCTCGCATGGCGGACGCCGCGAGTGGGGCCGGGCCTTCGCTGGCATGGGCATGAGCGACGAATACTTCGCCTCCTCCGGACACAAGTCAGTCGCCGACAAACTGTATGCCAAAGCCGGAATGAAGCCGGACGATATCGATGTCGCACTGATTTATGACCACTTCACCCCAATGGTCATCATGCAACTGGAAGACTATGGCTTCTGCGCCAAGGGCGAAGGCGGGCCGTTCGTGGAAAGCGGCGCAATCCGTTTTGGCACAGGCAGCCTGCCGGTCAACCCCCACGGAGGACAGTTGTCCGAGGCCTACATCATCGGTATGACCCACATCCGCGAGGCGGTGGAACAGCTGCGCGGCACGGCGATCAACCAGGTTGCCGGCGCCGAGACCGCACTGGTCACCGGCGGACCTGCCTCGCTCCCGGTTTCCGGCCTCATTCTCAGGAGCTCGCAATGACGCAACCACTTTCCCGCGCCCTACCGGGCGAGCACGTGCATATCACCACCGATCCCTGGACCGAACCGTTCTGGCAGGCCGCCAAGGAGCGCCGGCTGGTGGCCGCCCAGTGCAGCGATTGCCAGACGTTTCGCATGCCCCCTACTCCGTTCTGCCCGCACTGCCAGAGCCAGAAAATCCAGTGGCCACAGCTGTCCGGCAAGGGCACGGTCTATAGCTTTGCGGTGTGCAACCGTTCGCCATTTCCAGGGGTCGAGGACTTCGTCTACATCCCGGTGGTGGTCGAGCTCGACGGCGCCCCTGGTATCCGCCTGGTCTCCAACCTGATCGACATCGACCCTGCGTACGTCAGCATCGGCATGGCGGTCACGGTCGACTGGAACCCGATCACTGAAGGCTGGCAACAGCCTGTCTTCCGCGCCGCCTGATTCCCTTTCTACGCCTGTCATCGTCCCGAGATGATGGGCGTATTTTCCAGATTGACGAGAATGTTCATGCAGCCACCCAAGAGCTTTGCCGAGCTGATTGATCTGCGCCGGCATGAAGGGCTGTACCAGGGAATATGCGGCCAGGCCAACCTGACCGGTAACGTGTTCGGTGGGCAACTTATGGCCCAGGCCCTGGGCGCAGCAGCCAGCCAGATCGAAGAAAATCGCGCCCTGCGCTCGCTACACGCCAGCTTCTTACGCCCTCACCCCTTGAGTCCGGCACCCTGCTATCAGGTAGAAGCAGTACTGCGGGGCCGCAGCTTCAGCAATCTGGACGTTCAAGTGCAGCACGGTGGGCAGGCCTGCCTGCGTGCCAGCCTGTGCTTCCAGCAACTCGAAGCGGGCGCCAGCCACGCAAACCCCATGCCCGTGGTGCAAGCCCCGGACAATCTAGCGGATCTGACGGAACTGGCCGACCGTTACCGTCATCGTTTGAGCGATGGCATGGTTCGAGTGCTGGAAACACTGCATCTGTACGAACTGCGCCCACTGGACAGCGAGGCCTTCCTGTTCTGCAAGGGCCGCGACACGCGCTTGCGCTATTGGGTGCGCAGCCGCCTACCCCTGGCCGACACTCCAAGGCTGCATGAAGCTGCGTTGATCTTCATCTCCGATGCCTGGAGCAATAGCCCGATGTTGCTACCGCACGTGGACACCCGCCTGTCACGGCACTTCTTCGCGCCAACCCTGAGCCATGCCCTGTGGCTGCACCGCACCCCGGATGTGAACCAATGGCTACTGTTCGACCTGCACAGCCCTGGCTTGAGTGGCGCTACCGGTTTGGTCAACGGCGATATCTATGATCAGCAGGGGCAACTGGTGGCAAGCCTGGCGCAGCACTCGCTGTTCCGTCAAAGCTGACTGGGCCTACTCCCGCGAATTCTCGTATCACCATAAACTCCGTAGGAGCCAGCTTGCTGTGATTCGGCGATCAGCGGATCAACAGCATCGCCATTGAGCTGGCTCTTACGCGAAATGCAACGTCAGGCTTGACGCAGCACAGCCATCAGACCTGGGTATTGCGAATGACCTTCTGCAACAACCCCTTGAGCAGAGCCAAGTCGTCCCAGTCGAGGCCTTCGATGGCTTTTTGTTCCGCAGACTTGGCCAGCACGAACAGCTTCACCGTTACCTCGCGCCCTTTGGTCGTCAGGTCGAACTGGCGCTCCACCCCCTCACCCGCCACGGTAATCCAGCCAGCACTTACCAGCCGATCCATTTCAGCATCATCGAAGTGATGCCCACCCAGGCTCAGAATCTGGTTGATCTGCGCCAGGGTGCGATGCTTGCCCGCGGCCAGCACGCTCAGGACGAAGTAGCCGCATTCACTCAGCCCCATCTCCTGCCAGCCAGCACGCACCGGCACTGCCAGCTGGATGGATGCCACGCCGAGCAGGAAGCCCAGGTAGTCCTTGTTGAAGCTGCTGCCGATATCCTCGGCCTCGGTAACCGCGGCGGCAGCCCGAGGAAAGACCTTGGCGTACTTGCCGCCATGAAAGGCCAGCGGTGGATGCGCCCAATGATCGAACTCGATCACTTCGCCGACGAAAATGATGTGATCGCCGCCCTCATAGCGGTAGCTGGTACGACACTGGAAGCGCGCCGAACAATCACCCAGCAGCGGAATGCCGCCAGGTCCGCGCTCAAGCGCAAGCCCCTCGAACTTGTCGATACCGCGCTTGGAAAAACGATCGGACATTGCCTGCTGGTCTGCCGCCAGCACATGCACGGCGAAGTACTCACCCTCCATGAACGCCGACAGGCTGCCCGAGGTCTTGGTCAGGCTCCAGAGCACCATCGGTGGCTCGAGTGACACGGAGTTGAAACTGCTGGCTGTCAGCCCCACGTCCCGACCTTCGGCATCCTGGGTAGTGACGATGGTCACGCCGGTGGCGAAGGCTCCCAGTGCATTGCGGAACTGCCGACTATCGATGACCTTATCTGACTGACTCACGCTGCTCTCCTCGCCTCACCGCCGCTCGCCCTCGACGGGCGAACGATTTTGAAAAATCATATTAATAATATAGCTATTAATCAAGCCGAATGGCCGCAAGCCACAGGCGTCTGGACGCGAGTGGCGCCTATGCCCGGGCCGCAGCTGGCAAGCATGAAGTCGGCAGCGCCGGCATGCTGGAATTGCTGCAAGCGACCCCGATCAGGCCACCGCATATAGAAAGATCAAAGCGTCGCCGGATAGCCGCCCCCGCCATGCTGGGCGTTGGCGGCATCACGGTCTATCAGGCCGTCGCGCCCCCGAGGCAGGCTATCGACGAATTCGACGATCTTGGGCTTCTTGTACGAGGCCATGAGCACCTTGCAATGCTCGACCAACGTATCGGCATCGAGTTGCTGGCCGGGACGCAGTACCACCAAGGCCTTGACGTTCTGCGACCAGACCGGGTCAGGCACGCCGATCACGCAGGCGTCCTGCACTTGTGGCAACAGGCGCAGGCAGCTCTCGATCTCGGCCGGGTAGATGTTCTCCACCCCGGACTTGATCATGGTGGTCTTGGGACCGACGAACGCAATGGAACCATCGGGCAGACGTTTACCCAGGTCACGAGTGTGGTACCAACCGTGTGCGGTACGCTGCCGGTTTTCCTCTGCTCGATCGAAATATCCGGCCATCACCTGCAGACCGCGAACGCAGATCTCTCCGACGCTGCCCTCGGCCACTTCGTTGCCGGCATCGTCGAGCAGGCGCACCTGCACCAATGGAGACGGACGCCCGGCACCGTCACCACCGAGCCAACCCATGATGGCAAAGCCCATCAACTCAGTCTGGCCATACAGCCGGGGTGCACGGTTGAGCGGCGCACTCTGCGGCATGACCATTGGACTGCTCCACTCCGGAGCCAGGGGCGACGACCACAGGCTGGATACATCGAAGCGGCCATCGGCGTTGATCTGGCGGATCTGCTCCAGGGTCGGCTGGGCTACGAACGCATGGGTCACCCGCTCCTGCTCGATCAATTTCAGCATGCGTTCAGCATCGACCCGGGCGATGAACACGTTCTTGCCGCCGAACTGAAAGGTCGCCAGGGTCGAAGTCAGCGTTCCCAGGTGAAACAATGGACCGGAATTGAGAAAGACCGTGCTCTCGTCGATGCTTTCCGTGTAGGCCAGCATCAACCCCTGATACAGAATGGTGCCCTGGGTCAGCAGCGCGGCATTGGGCTGTCCGCCAAACGCGGCGGTATAGATGGCCAGCAGAGGCGCATCCGCATCCACACGGATGTCGATATCGCTATCCGCATGAGCCGCGATCCATTGCTCGTAGCCATGGTCACTGTCGACCTGTACCCACAGGGCCGCCTGCTGGCTCAACTCGCGGGCCTGGACCACGGGCTCGCCGATCTCGGCCTGCTGCCAGAGCACGACCGCGGGTTTGAAATCATCAATGACGAAAGCCAGCTCATGGGCGCTCTGGCGCCAGTTCGCCGGACAGAACACCGCCCCCAGCTTGGCTGCGGCCAGCAAGCCTTCCAGCACGCGGAAATCGTTCTGGCCCAGCCATAGAACCCGTTCGCCGTGGCTCACGCCAGCCGCTTGCAGGGCATGTGCCAGGCGATTGACCCGGGCATCCAGTTGCGGCCAACTCAGGCGTATATCGCCATCCACCACCGCCAGCAGGTCCGGGCGCGAGCGCCGGTGCTCACGCAGCACGTCAGCCACGCCATGCATGCGAATCAGCTTGAAATCATCTTGAGCCGTCAGGGCTTGTTGCATCTATCGAATCCTCATCCAACACCCCGGCCGAAGCCGGGGGATACTGCGGGTGTCAGGCTGGAACGATCCGCGGATCGGTACTGCCGCAGCTGCAGACGCCGTGCAGTACCTGGCCACGCAGTCCAGTGTGGTAATGGTGGAAGGCCTGGCAGCGCTCCAGTCGGCTGCTGAGCACCACTTCGCCATCAACTGTATCGATGGCCCACTCGAAGCGGTCAATATGCGCTCCAGCAGCGGCGCTGCACTCAACGGCCAGCGCAGGCCCCACTTCAAGGCAACGGAATACCTTTATTCCCGGCTGCCCAGCCAGGCGCCCATAGGCATCCGGCCAGGCCCAGACCACCATCCCGGCGAACAGCTTGAGCGGGTCATGGCCGAGGCCGGCCAGGCCATCGAGGGTGGCAGCGGTAATGCCATAGGCACCGGCCAGCGGGAAGAGACGGATGATCGATTCAACCCGACGGGCATCGAACAGCGAGGAGTCAGCCGAAACCGCCACCATGTTGAACTGCATCACCGCCCGTTCCATACCCAAGGCCTGCACCCCCTGGTCGAACAGTGCCGTAATCAGCAGATTGCTACCCATGCTGAATTCGAACGTGTTGAGCACCTTGAGCAGCGAACGTGTCGAGCGCTCGCTTTCCAGCGCCGAGTAAGGCAACGCCTGGCGCTCACCCGAGGCATCGAGGTAACGGCCCACGGCCATGGGAGAAAGCACGCTGGCTTGCCGAGCAGGAATGTTCATTGTTTGGTCACCCTCGGAATCTTGTTTGGCGGTCCGTCCTTGAGCAAGGCCTGATTGGTCACGAGAAGTACCTGCACCGGAACCTGCAAGGCAGTGGACAGTGCATCGCCCACACGTGCCTGCAGCTGTTCCAGGCTGCCTTCCAGGGCGCTTTCTTCATACCCCACGCGCAGCGTCAAGCGTTCAGCCTCGCGCTGTGGCCGGATCAGCTGGAACAGGCCTGTGCGAGTCTCCGGGAACTGCTGCATCAACGGGAAGATATCGATCGGCAGGATCGAGCGCCCCTGGATCAGCATCTCGTCACCCTTGCGCCCGATAGGCTTGAGCCGCCCATGGGTACGCCCGCAGCTGCAGGGCTGGCGGGTGAATTGCACCAGGTCGTCGGTGCGGTAACGGATCAAGGGGGCAACGTCGTCCAGCAAGGCGGTGACGACCAGTTCGCCACGGGCACCATCGGCCACATCCTCGTTGCCATCGGGATTCAGGTGCTCGATCAGGGCGAGGTCTTCCCAGGTATGCATGCCATCATGGGCACGGCAATCCATGGCAGTGGCAATGTCGCCCAGCGAGCTGAGTTCGAATATCTCCAGGCCCCAGCCTTCAACCACGGCACGGAAATGCGGGCTCATCGGCTCGCCACCGAATACCACGCCCTCATAGGAACTGAAGGCTTCCTTGAGATCGTCGCCAGTCTCCTGTTGGTATTTTTCCAGGGCGATGATCAGCGGCGTGGAGAGCATGAACATGGCCTTGGGGCGCAGCTCGCGCGACAGCTTGACCAGATGCGGCATCTCGCTGGGCAAGTGCTGCACGGTGATCGGACGGAAGCCGCTATCCATCCACTTGTCGGCATTCAGTCCTTCACGGAAGGTGAACAGGGCATAGGTAAAGAAATCGTTGGCGCGCGCACCGATATGCCACAACTCACGCTTGAGGCCGGCGATCGCCACATGGTACTCCGAGCGCGGCAAAGGCGTTGGATCGCCAGTGGTTCCGGAGGTGAACCCCACGCCGCGCAAGTGCGGCGGGCCGACACAGGCCAGACCGCCATAGGGATCATCGTGCTCATCGCGGTAACGGCGGATGCGGTCTTTATCGATGAACGGCACCTTGGCCTTGAAGTCCGCCAGGCTCTTGATGTCCTCGGGCTTAACTCCCGCCTCGTCCCAGACTTCGCGAATCAGCGCCGAGCGACTGTAGACATAGGGAACCAGCTTGAGAATCCGCGCTTCCTGCAGCTTCTCGATATCCACGCGAGACATGGTCTCTATGTCCGGGTCAAAAAACCTGTCATCGTCGAGTCGTGTCATAGCATTACCTTGTTATTGTCATGACTATCGGTGCCCATACCCCACCACAGGGGCTCCGGGCATACCAGGTAGAACAGTCGCACCATACCTGATGCTGGAAACATCACCAGGATGTCGCCTGTATTTTTCATATTAATCATTATACTGATTATGCGATACAGGACAGGCGCTCGCAAGACAGTGCAACAGTAACAATCCATTGCCACATCATTCCCCGCCGACGAACCACACCCCAGCCCCCCGCCTCCCCTGACAACCAGGCGACCCCGAGAGCAAGCCGTAGAGCTGCATCAATAACTGTCTTTTGAACAATGCGATCACGAGACATGAGCCGCCCAGCCACGAGTGGGCAACTCCAGCAAGACCCCCTCTGCGCACACAGCGAACCCCGAACCACTCCTCGACCCACCAAGGCTGGACGCGACATAATCATTTATATGATTATAGTCTTTATGGCAAACTGACAAGAGCCCGCCGGAAAGCCCGATGGTCATCACCAGCCAAATGGGTATCAGCCCGACTCGGCTCCCTATTTGTTTTTCTGGCGACGCTTGCAGTATAAACATATATATGATTAATATGATTTAAAAATCATACAGACGCCTGGGCGTGCGCCCCAGCCCTGTGCCAACGCCCTGATCTAGAGGCCCTCCATGAACGAAGCTTTCATCTACGACCATGTCCGCACGCCACGCGGCCGAGGCCGATCCGACGGCGCCTTGCATGAAATCACGCCGATCAACCTGACCACCCAGACCCTGGCCGCGCTGCGCGACCGTAGCGAGCTGGATACGTCACTGGTAGAAGACGTGATCATGGGCTGCGTGATGCCGATCGGCGAGCAGGGCTGTAATATCGCCCGTGTCGCCGCCTTGCAGGCGGGCTATGCCGAGAGCGTAGCGGGCTTCCAGCTCAATCGCTTCTGTGCCTCGGGCCTGGAAGCGGTCAACCTAGCCGCCGCTCGCGTGATGTCCGGCGAGTTGGATGCCGCCGTCGGCGGCGGCGTCGAATGCATGTCGCGGGTAGCGATCGCTTCCGATGGCGGTGCCTGCTACAGCGACCCGCAAAGCAACTGGCAGACCTGGTACATCCCCCAGGGCATCGGCGCCGATATGATCGCCACGCAGGACGGCTACAGCCGTGAAGACGTCGATGCCTTCGCCCTGGAAAGCCAGCGCCGCGCCGGCAGCGCCACCGCTTCCGGCCGCTTCAAATGGTCGATCACCCCCGTGCGCGACATGCTGGGGGAAATCGTCCTCAGCCAGGACGAAGCCATTCGCCCGAATACCACCGAGGCCGACCTGGCCAAGCTCAAGCCGGCCTTTATCAGCCTCGGTGAACAGAGTGGCTTCGACGGCGTGATGCTGCTGCGCTACCCCGAGACCGAGCGCATCCAGCACGTCCACACCGGCGGCAACTCCAGCAGCATCGTCGATGGCGCCGCCGCGGTACTGGTCGGCAATCGCGAATTCGGCGAGCGCACCGGGCTCAAGCCGCGTGCACGCATCCGCTCCTTCGTGTCCATCGGCAGCGAGCCGGCAATCATGCTCACCGGGCCGGCGGCGGCGACGCGCAAGGCCTTGAAGAAGGCCGGCATGCAGATCGGCGATATCGACTTGTTCGAAGTCAACGAGGCCTTCGCCTCGGTGGTCATGCGCTTCATGAACGAACTGGGCGTTCCCCACGACAAGGTCAACGTCAACGGCGGCGCCATTGCCATGGGCCACCCGCTGGGCGCTACCGGCGCGATGATCCTCGGTACCGTGCTCGACGAGCTGGAACGACGCAATCTGCGTACCGGCCTGATCACCCTCTGTGCCGCGGCCGGCATGGCCACCGCCACCATCATCGAGCGGGTCTGACCCGGCCCAGCAGCCTGAACGGAATTGAATAGATGAATACCCTCAAGTTCGACGTCGACCAATACGGCATCGCCCTGATCACTCTGGATCTGCCCGATCACGCCGTCAACGTATTCACCCCCGAGCTGCTCAGCGACCTGGAAGCAGCTGTCGAGCAGGTGCTGGCCGATAGTGCCATCAAGGGCGCAGTCCTGACCTCGGGCAAAAGCGTGTTCCTCGCCGGCGCCGACCTCAAGGCGTTGGTCAACGCCTATGGCCAGGGCCTGGATGCAGTCACCGCGAGCAAGCGTTTCGCGCGCGAAAATACCCTGTTCCGGCGCATGGAAACCGGCGGCAAACCTTTTGTCGCAGCGATCAATGGCCTGGCCCTGGGCGGCGGCCTGGAGATCTGCCTGGCTTGCCATCACCGTATTCTGGCCGACTCGCCCAAGGCCAGGGTCGGCCTGCCGGAAGTCAGCGTCGGCCTGTTGCCCGCTGGAGGGGGTACCCAACGCCTGCCGCGCCTGATCGGTATCGAGAAGGCCCTGCCGCTGCTGCTCGACGGCACCCAACTGCAACCCGCGCAGGCCCTGGCCCTGGGTGTGGTCGACGAACTGGCCGCGCCCGAACAATTGATCGCCCGGGCCAAAGCCTGGGCGCAGGCCAACCCCGAGGCCCAGCAACCCTGGGACCGCAAGGGCTTCCAGGTGCCCGGCGGCGCAGGTCCGCTGGCGCCCCATGCGCCGCGCACGTTCCGCGACGGCACCGCTGTTCTCAAGAGCAAGACCCAGGGCAACTACCCGGCGCCACTGGCCATACTCTCGGCCGTCTATGAAGGCACCCAGACCACCCTGGATGTCGGCTTGCGCATCGAGAGCAAATACTTCGGCACGCTGCTGGCCAACCCGGTCGCACGCAACCTGATGCGCACCCTGTTCATCAACAAGGCGGCGGCGGACAAGCTGGAGCATCGCCCACAAGGCGTTGCCTCCCAGCCTGTACGCAAACTCGGCGTACTCGGCGCCGGCATGATGGGAGCCGGTATCGCCTACGTCTCGGCCCAGGCCGGGATCGAGGTGATCCTGATCGATGCCAGCCAGGACAATGCCGAGAAAGGCAAAGCCTACTCGGCGAACATTCTCAAGAAGAGCGTGGAGCGCGGCCAGACCAGCCAGGAACAGGCAGACGCCCTGCTCGCCCGTATTACCGCCACCACCGACTACGCCTTGCTCGACGGTTGCGACCTGGTTGTGGAAGCCGTGTTCGAAAGCCGCGCGGTCAAGGCCGAGGTGATCGCCAAGGCGGAAGCGATACTGCCCGCCTCAGCGACCTTCTGTAGCAATACCTCGACCCTGCCGATCACCGGCCTGGCCGAGTACTCGCAGCGCCCGGAAAAGTTCATCGGCATGCACTTCTTCTCTCCGGTCGAACGCATGCCGCTGGTGGAGCTCATCGTCGGCCAGCGCACCAGCCAGGCGACCATCGCTCGCGCCCTGGACCTGGTGGCGCAGTTGAAGAAGACCCCGATCGTGGTCAACGACAGCCCTGGCTTCTACACCAGCCGCATCTTCTGCAGCTTCATCGACGAAGGCATGGCCATGCTCGCCGAGGGCGTCAACCCGGCGCTGATCGAGAACGCCGCACGCCTGGCCGGGATGGCCACCGGCCCGCTGGCGGTGACCGACGAAGTGGCGCTGGACCTGCAGCTCAAAGTGGCTCTTCAGGCCGAGGAAGACGGCCTGGAGGACAAGTTCCGCCGCCTGCACGCACTGCCGGTGATCCGCCGCTTCAATGAACTGGGGCGCCTGGGGCGCAAGAGCGGCGGAGGCTTCTACGAATTTCCCGTGGGCGGCAAGAAACATCTGTGGCCGGGTCTGGGCAAGCTTTATCCGCTGGCCGCCGAACAGCCGGATGTGCAGGAAATACGCAACCGCCTGCTGTACATCCAGGCCCTGGAGAGCGTGCGCTGCGTCGAGGAAGGCGTGATCGACCGCGCCAGCGACTCCGACCTGGGTTCGATTCTCGGGATCGGTTTCCCCAGTTGGACCGGCGGTGCGCTGTCCTTCGTCGACACGCAGGGTCTGGACGCCTTCGTCGCCGAGTGCGACCGCCTGGCCGAACGCCATGGCCCGCGATTCGCGCCCTCGCCCTGGCTGCGTGAGCGTGCTGCGCGCAACCAGACCTTTCACCCCAAGGCCTGAGGCGCTCGTCATGCACAGAACCCTCTTCGAGCCCGACCACGAGCTGTTCCGCGACTCCGTGCGGCGCTTCATGCAGAAAGAAATCACCCCGCACGTCGAGCGCTGGCGTGAACAGGGCCAGGTCGACCGTGAGGCCTACCTGAAGGCTGGTGCCCAGGGTTTCCTGTTGATGTGGGCGCCCGAGGAATACGGCGGCTCGGATCTGGTCGACTTCCGCTACGAGCAGATTCTCTATGAAGAGAACCTGCGCCACGGCGACTACGGCTTCTACCTGCAACTGCACTCGCGCATGGTCGGCAACTACCTGGGCAAGTTCGGCAGCGACGAGCAGAAGCGTCGCTTCCTGCCTGGCGCCGCCAGCGGCGAGATCATCCTCGGGGTGGCCATGACCGAGCCGGGCACCGGCTCCGACCTGGCCAACATCCAGACCCGCGCCGAGGACAAGGGTGACCACTGGCTGCTCAACGGCGCCAAGACCTACATCTCCAACGGCCTGCTCGGCGACCTGTTCGTGGTCGCCGCGCGTACCAGCGCATCCGGCGACAAGCCCACCTTCGGCCTGTTCCTCGTCGAGCGCGGCATGCACGGCTTCGAGCGTGGCAACAAGCTGGACAAGATGGGCCTGCACTGCCAGGACACCGCCGAACTGTTTTTCACCGACGTCCAGGTACCCAAGGCCAACGTCCTGGGCGACCCGACCAAGGGCTTCGCCCAGCTCATGCAGTGCCTGGCCGAGGAGCGGCTGATCATCGCCACCTGCTCCATCGCCCACGCCCAGGTGGCTTTCGATATCACCCTGGAGTTCGTCCAGGAACGCAAGGCTTTCGGCCGGCCGATCGGCACGTTCCAGGATGCCCGCTTCAAGATGGCCGACATGCGCGCCAACCTCGACGCCATCCAGGCCTTCGTCGACAACTGCGTGATGCTGCACAACGACGGTAGGTTGAGTGCGGAGCTGGCCGCCGAAGCCAAGTACCTGGCCACCGAGCTTGAAGGCCGGGTGCTAGACAGTTGCGTGCAGTTGCACGGTGGCGCCGGCTACATGAACGAATACCGCATCTGCCGCATGTACACCGATGCACGGGTCACCCGCATCTTCGGCGGCACCTCGGAAATCATGAAAGAAATCATCGGCCGCTCCCTCGGCCTCGACGACCGCAAACTCAAGTAGGTGCCCCTATGAAAACTCAAGTGACCGAACTGCTGGGTATCCGCTACCCGATCATTCAAGGCGGCATGCAATGGGTGGGGCGTGCCGAACTGGCCGCTGCCGTCTCCAATGCCGGCGGCCTGGGCATCCTCACCGGGCTGACCCAGCCAACACCCGATGACCTGGCCAGGGAGATCGCTCGCTGCCGGGCGATGACCGACAAGCCCTTCGGCGTCAACATGACCATCTTCCCGACCATCTCGCCGCCGCCTTATGACGACTACATCACGGCGATCATCGAGGGCGGGGTGAAAGTAGTAGAAACCGCCGGCAACAAGGCCATCGAGTACATGCCGAGGCTGAAGGAGGCCGGCATCAAGATCATCCACAAGTGCGTCGCCGTGCGTCATGCGCTGGCTGCCGAGCGCCTGGGCGTGGATGCCATCAGCATTGATGGCTTCGAGTGCGCAGGCCACCCGGGCGAGGAAGACATCCCCGGCCTGGTGCTGATCCCCGCCGCCGTGCGCCAGTTGAAGATCCCGGTGATCGCCTCCGGCGGCATCGGCGACGGTCGCGGCCTGGCAGCTGCCCTGGCCCTGGGCGCCCAGGGCGTGAACATGGGCACGCGCTTCTGCGCCACCCAGGAAGCACCCCTGCACCCGAACATCAAGCAGGCCCTGGTCGATGGCAGCGAACGCGACACCAACCTGATCTTCCGCACCATGAAGAACACCGCGCGCGTATTCAAGAACGCCATCTCCGACGAAGTGGTGGCCACCGAACGGCGCCCTGGCGGCTGCGAGTTCGCCGATATCCGTCCGTTGGTGGCTGGCGCGCGTGGCCGCGCAGCCCTTGAGGCCGGCGAAGTGAACGACGGCATCATCACCGCCGGCATGGTCATGGGCCTGATCGACGACATTCCCACCTGCGCCGAACTGCTCGAACGCATGGTGCGCGAATGCCGTGAACAGCTGGATCTCGCCCGTAGCTACCTGGACTGAGGAATCGACATGAGCACAGTTGTAATCGCCGGTATCGGCATGGTGCCGTTCGCCAAGCCCGGCAAAAGTGAAACCTACGATGTCATGGGCGCACTAGCAGTACGCCAGGCCCTGGCCGACGCCGGCCTGGAGTTCGCCAGCATCCAGCAGGCCTACGCCGGCTATGTCTATGGCGACAGCACCTGCGGCCAACGCGCCCTCTACCATGTGGGCATGACCGGCATCCCGGTGATCAACGTCAACAACAACTGTGCCTCCGGCTCCTCCGCGTTGTTCCTCGCCCGCCAGGCGGTGGAATCGGGCATGGTCGATTGCGCTCTGGCCTTCGGCTTCGAGCAGATGATGCCGGGCGCCCTGCCGACCATCTACCAGGACCGCCCCAACCCGCTGCAGAACTGGATCGACGTGTCGCAGCAGTTGCAGCCGATGCCCGATGCCTACCCAGCGCCGCACCTGTTCGGTGGAGCCGGCGTCGAGCACGCAGAGCGCTACGGCACCAAGCCGGAAACCTTCGCACGCATCTCGGTCAAGGCGCGCCAGCATGCGGCCAACAACGACAAGGCGCTGTTCCGTGACCCCGTTACCCTCGACGAAGTGCTCAATGCCCCCTCGATCTACCACTTCATCACCCGTCTGCAATGCTGCCCGCCAACCTGTGGCGCTGCCGCCGCCGTGGTCTGCTCCGAGGCATTCGCCAAGCGTCACGGCATCCGCAGCGATGTGCGCATCCTCGCCCAGGAACTGGGCAGCGATTTCGCCGACGCCTTCACCAGCGGCTCGATGATCACCGCCGCCGGCTTCGACATCTCGCGCAACGCGGCAACCAGGGTCTACGAGAAGGCCGGCATCGGCCCGCAGGACATCGACGTCTGCGAACTGCACGACTGCTTCACCGCCAATGAGCTGATCACTTACGAAGCCTTGGGCTTCTGCCCCATCGGCGGCGCCGAGCAGTTCATCGAGGACGGCGCCAATACCTATGGTGGCCAGGTGGTCACCAACCCCTCCGGCGGCCTGCTGTCCAAGGGCCACCCACTGGGCGCCACCGGCCTGGCGCAATGCTTCGAGCTGGTCGAGCAATTGCGTGGCAGTGCTGGCGCCCGCCAGGTCGAGGGCGCGCGCCTGGGCCTGCAACACAACATCGGCTCGGGCTCGGCCTGCGTCGTTACCCTGTTCGCAAAGGTGTGAATCATGTTCCAAGGCCAAGCCGTTAGTCTGCAGCGTCTGGATGGCGATATTTTCGAGCTGTGCTTCGATCGCCAAGGAGCCAGCGTCAACACCCTCGACGCGCTCGCCCTCGACGAGTTGCGCGAGGCGATCCAGTTGTTGCAGACCCAGGACGCTGCCAAAGGACTGCTGATCAGCAGCGGCAAGGACAGTTTCATCGTCGGCGCAGACCTCGGTGAACTGGCCCAACTGATGGCCAGGGACGAAGCCGATATCGGCGCGATCAACGCCGGACAAAGTGCGGTGTTCTGTCTGCTCGAAGAGCTGCCCTTCCCGACCGTGGCCATGATCAACGGCCTCGCCCTGGGCGGCGGCTTCGAGCTGACCCTGGCCTGTGATTACCGTGTCCTGGCCAGCAGCGTCCAAGTGGGTCTGCCCGAGGTCGGCCTGGGATTATTCCCGGCGCTGGGCGGAAGCGTGCGTCTGCCCCGCCTGATCGGTGAAGCCGCCGCGCTGGCCTGGATCGCCAGCGCCCGTCCGCAGAAAGCCGATGTCGCGCTCAAGGCCTCTGCGGTGGATGCCGTGGTCGAGGCCGACCTGCTGCGCCAGACCGCGCTGCTTAACCTGCTGGTCAACGGCAACCTGGCGGATGACTGGAAAGCACGGCGCCGGCAACGTCTGCAGGCCAGGCCCGAGGTGGACGGCCAGGTGTTCAGCGAAGCACGCCAGGCAGCCTGGAACAGCCATCCGCATGTCTCGGCCCTGCACGATGTCATCGGCCTGATCGAACAGAGCATTCATCTGCAACGCGACGAGGCGCTGCAACTGGAAGCCAGAACCTTCGCCAGAACCTTGAAAAGCCAGGCCGCCAGCGCCTTGGTGCGTATTTTCCTCAACGAGCAGTTGCTCAAGCGCAAGGCCAGGGAATACGGCCGTATCGCCGGCAAGCCCGGCCGCGCCGCGGTACTCGGCGCCGGCATCATGGGCGGCGGCATTGCCTATACCAGCGCGGTCCGCGGCATTCCGGTAATCATGAAGGACATTGCCGAGCAGGCCCTCGACCTGGGCATGGGCGAAGCGCACAAGCTGCTGGACAGGCAGGTCGGCAGCGGTCGCCTCAGTGCCGAGCAGGCCGATGCGATTCACGCGCAGATCAAGCCTACACTCACCTACGACGGTTTCGACAATGTCGATGTGGTAGTCGAGGCCGTGATCGAAAACCTGAAGATCAAGCAGCAGGTGCTGGCCGAGGTCGAGCAGAACACCGGCGCGCAGACGATAGTCGCCTCGAACACCTCGTCGCTGTCCATCGCCGAACTGGCCAGCGGTCTGCAGCGCCCGCAGAATTTCGTCGGCATGCACTTCTTCAACCCGGTGCCGGCCATGCCCTTGGTCGAAGTGATCTGCGGTCCCGGCACCAGCCAAGTAGCGGCGGCGACCATCGCCAGCTATGCCAATGCCATGGGCAAGACCCCGGTAGTGGTGCGCGACTGCCCTGGGTTTCTGGTCAACCGCATTCTCACTGCCTACATCCTGGCATTCCTGCGCCTGGTGCGCGACGGTGCCGACTTCGTCGAAGTCGACCGGGTCATGCAGACCTTTGGCTGGCCCATGGGCCCGGCCTACCTGCAGGATGTGGTGGGCATGGATACCTCCAGCCACGTCATCGAACATATCGCCCACGGCTATGGCGAACGCTTGCAGCCCACCTTCGAGCATGCCGTCGAACGCATGGCCAGACTGGGCCGCTACGGACAGAAGTCGGGGCTCGGCTTCTATCGCTATGAGCTGGACCCCAAGGGCAGGCCGCGCAAGGCGCTGGCCGACGACAGCCACGCCCTCCTCGCCGAGATCCAGCCCAAGGGGCAACAGCCGTTCAGCGACGAGGAAATCCTCCAGCGCATGATGCTGCCGCTGATCATCGAGTCCGCCCACTGCCTGGAGGAAGGCGTGGCGGCCAGCGCCGCCGAGATCGACATGGCGCTGGTCCTCGGCATCGGTCTGCCCCGCCACCTGGGCGGCGCACTGAACTATGCCGATTGGCTGGGCATGCATGAAGTACTGCGCCAATGCAGCACCTACGCAACCCTCGGCGGCCTCTATCAGCCGACTGCGCGCATGCGCGAAATGGCGACTGAAGGAACAGGCTACTACGCGAACTGAGTAGCGACGTTTCACGGCTCTCACCCTGTTTACTGAGCGTTGGGGTGAGAGTCTTTTTTATTCGATAGCTGTATGCGTCACGGGTTGGCGCGACAGTGAAGGGAGCTGCCCGAATGACATTGCATACACAGCACTATGCCGGCTATCAGGGCCTGCCCCTGTGTGCAGACGTTGGCGGCGACCCGGCCAATCCACCGGTGATCCTGCTTCACGGTGGCGGACAGACCCGCTACTCCTGGGGACGCGCCGCACGCGAGATGGTGCAAGCAGGGTTTCACGTGATCGCCCTGGATCTGCGTGGTCATGGTGACAGCGGCTGGGCGCCCGATGGCGACTACAGCAGCGACGCTTTCATTGCCGACCTGAAAGCGGTGATCGCCACGCTCGACCAGCCTCCGGCACTGGTCGGCGCCTCGCTGGGTGGAGCGGTCTCGCTGCTGTGCATAGGCGAATGCGAGCAACGGTTGGCCAGCGCACTGGTGCTGGTCGACGTAGTGCCGCGCATGGCACAAAGCGGGATGAAACACATCGGCGAATTCATGCGAGGCAACCTCGATGGTTTCGCCGACCTTCAGGAAGCGGCCGATGCCGTCGCCCGTTACCTGCCAGGCCGGCCACGTCCCAGTTCGCCAGACGGTCTGCTGAAGAACCTGCGCCTGAAGGAAGACGGCCGCTATTACTGGCACTGGGATCCGCAATTTCAACTCGGCAAATCGCGCCCGCAGCCACAGGATTTTTCCGATCGGCTGGAGCGCGCCGCCGTCTGCGTCAAGGTGCCTACCCTGCTGGTACGAGGCAAGCAGAGCGACCTGGTGACCCCGGAGGGCGCCCAACTGTTGCTGCAGCTCATACCACATGCGCAGTTCGTTGACGTGGAGGGTGCCGGGCACATGGTTGCCGGCGACAAGAACGACGTCTTCAACAGTGCCATAGAGCACTTCCTCAATAACACGCTGCAGGCGGCCTGAAGGAGTAAGCGGATGAACGATATCGTACGACTGGAGCGGCAGGGTGCCCTGGCCATTCTCACCCTGAACCTTCCGGAGAAACGCAACGCGCTGGCTGAAGCCCTGTACCTGCGTCTGGCCGAAACGATCCAGGCATTGCACGACGATGACAGCTGCCGCGCCATCGTCCTCACCGGTGGACGCAATTTCAGCGCCGGTGGCGAGCTGGACGGCCTGGACACCAACCCGCAGGTCATGCGTGCCAGCATGCGCCAGGGCCACCGGGTCATCCGCCTGATCGTCACCGGGCGTCTTCCGGTCATTGCCGCCGTACAAGGCGCCGCCTTCGGCGCCGGGCTGTCCCTGGCCAGCGCCTGCGATTTCGTGGTGGCCGAACCCGCTACTCAATTCGGCGCGGTATACGGCAAGGTGGGCGTAATGCCGGACTGGGGGGTGCTGTGGACCCTGCCCCGCCGCATCGGCCTGCCGCGCACGAAGAAAATGCTGATGTTCAGCCAGGTGCTCGACGGTACCCAGGCCCATGCCATCGGCCTCGCCGATGAGCTGGTCGAGTCCGGGCTGGCGCTGCAACACGCCATTGAGCTGGGCCAGCAACTGGCGCAGGCGGCTCCAGGCCCCCTGGCCGCCACCAAGGCGCTGATCGCTCGTGCGCAGGGCCTCGACGCCCTGCTCGACTGGGAGGCCGACAGCCAGGCCCTGCTGATCGCCTCGGAGGACTTCGTCGAAGGCCGCGATGCCTTCTTTGCCAGACGTCAACCGCTGTTCAAGGGTCGCTAGTTCCGCCAGCAAACCAGCCACAGAGAGATAACAAGAATGCACTGGCTCGCCAAACTCAGTATTGCCGGAAAACTGCAACTGGCCCCTGGCCTGTTGATCGCCCTGCTACTGCTCACTGCGGCGGCGGCCTACCATGGCCTCGCCCAGCAGCAGGCATTGCTCGACGATATCCACGACAAGCGCATACAACAGTACCAGCAGGCCATTACCGGGGTCGCCTATGCCCAACTGCTGAACCGCGATACCTATTCCATGGCGCTGCGCGTCATCGAAACCGAGGAGCAAGCCTCCAGCGACGTGCGTGATGAGTTGCAAGCCACGGTCGAGGACTTGCAGAAACACATTCGCAACAGTCTCGACCAATCCCAGTTGAACGCCGAGGAACAGGATTTTTATAAGCAGCTCGATGAGGAAAGCAGCCGGCTGCAACAATCCCTCGGCAGGTTGCTCGACGCCGCTGCCAGCGGAGACTCCCACACGCTGCTGCAAAGCCTGAACCAGACCCAGGGGGCGTTCAACGGCATCGACAACCTGTATGCCAATTTGATCGAGTTGCAGAAGCAACTGACCGAACAGGCCTTCGTCAGCGCCAGCGGCAGTGCCGCGCTGATCCGCCAGACCCTGCTGATCCTCGCCGCCGTCTCGCTGTTGGTGGGCATCGGCGTCAGCCTGCTGCTCAGCCGCCAGATAACCGCCAGCATCGCACGCATCCGCGAAGGTGCGTTGAGCCTCTGCGGCGGCGACCTGACCCAGCGCGTCGAGGTGATCGGCCGCGACGAGATCGCCCAGACCGCCGGCGCCTTCAACAGCCTGATCGAGAGTTTCCAGCAGGCCCTGCGCCAGGTCGTCAGTGGCAGCGACCAACTGGCCAGTTCGGCCTACCAGCTCAACCAGTCGGCCAACCAGATCGCCGACAGTTCCAGCCAGCAGGCGCAGTCCGCCTCCAGCGTCGCCTCTACCGTCGAGCAGATGACCGCCAATGTCCACGGCCTGGCGCAGAATGCCCAGTTCGTGCGCAACGCCGCCGCGCGCAGCCGCGACGATACCGAGGCTGGCGTCATCTCGCTGGAGCAACTGCGCGGCGAACTGATGCAAGTCCAGCAGGCGTCCAGCTCGATCACCGTTTCGGTCAACGAGTTCGTGCGCAGTACCGCCGCCATCAGCGATATGACCAGTCAGGTCAAGGCCATTGCCGCACAGACCAACCTGCTGGCGCTGAATGCCGCCATCGAGGCTGCCCGGGCCGGCGACCAGGGCCGTGGCTTCGCCGTGGTTGCCGGAGAAGTGCGCCAGCTCGCCGAGTTGTCGTCCACTTCCGCCAACAATATCGACGAAGTCACCCAGGCCCTCGCCGGGCAGTCCAGTGCAGTAGAGAAAGCACTGGCCGCTGGCGCCACCGCACTGGCCAGCAGCCATGAGCAACTGGCGCAACTGGAGAACCTGTTCGCCAGTGCAAGGCACTCGGTGGACGAAGTATTTCACGGCATCGACAGCATGGCCCAAGCCGTGGAGGAACAGAGCCTCGGCAGCCAGGAGATCGCTCGCAGCGTCGAGCAGATCGCCAGTAGCGCCGAGACCAGCAATGACCTGTGCCGCGATACTTTCCAGGCCACCCAGCAACTGCGTGGCCTGGCCGAGTCGCTACAGACCACCACATCCCGTTTCAGCGTATGAGCGCAGGACGCAGAGCAAGAGGTAGACACATGCCGCACAGCCAATCCCTGGAATCCTTCGTACAGGACTTCGTCCGCGACCACAGCGCGGCGCAGCGGGTGCGGATCGAGCGTCTGCAGCGCCTGGGCGGCGGCGCGATCCAGGAAAACTACGCCCTGGACCTGCTGATCGAAGGTGGCCCCCATGCCGGCCACCAGGCCTGGGTACTGCGCACCGACTCGCCGTCGAGCCTGGCTATCAGTCTCGGTCGCGCCGAGGAGTTCGCCGTGCTGCAGAAGGCCTTCGCTGCTGGCGCCAAGGTGCCGGAGCCGCTCTGGCTGCATCGCGACCAGGGTCAGTTGGGCAAGGATTTCTACCTGATGCGCCGGGTCGCCGGCAATGCTTCCGGGCGCGCTCTGGTCAGGGCCGAACGCAGCCCCATGCAGCGTGCCAAGCTGCTTGACCAGCTCGGTGCCTCGCTGGCCGCGCTGCACTCGATTCGGCCGCCGCAGCCTGGGCTGGAGTTCCTCGACAAGCCCACAGCCAACCCGGCCCTGGCCAGGGTCGCCGAGTACCGGGCCCTGCTGGATCAACTGGGGCGGCCACAGCCAACCCTGGAATGGGCGCTGCGCTGGCTGGAACTGAACGCACCGCAACACTGCGTCACCCGTTTGGTACACGGCGACTTCCGCACCGGCAACTACATGGTCGAAGGCGATCAGTTGACCGGTATCCTCGACTGGGAGTTCGCCGGCTGGAGCGCCCCGGACGAGGATATCGGCTGGTTCTGCGCACGCTGCTGGCGTTTCGGCGCCTTCGACCGCGAGGCCGGCGGCATCGGTGCGCTGGAAGACTTCCTGAGCGGCTACGAGCGGATCAGCGACACCCCGGTGGATCGCAAGGGCCTGGCCTACTGGCGGATCATGGCCACCCTGCGCTGGGCAATCATCGCCCTGCTCCAGGCCGAACGCCACCTCTCCGGCGAGCAACCGTCGCTGGAACTGGCCCTGACCGGACGCATGCTGCCGGAAATCGAACTGGATCTGCTCGACGAGATCAGCGCATTGGAACAGGAGCGCCGCCATGCATGACCTACCCCACACCGACGACCTGCTGGCCATCGCCCGCGACACCCTGCTCAACGAACTGCTACCACACCTGCCCGCCACACAGAAGTACAGCGCCCTGATGGTGGCCAACGCCATGGCCATCGCCAGCCGCGAGTACCGAGGTGCGACAGCCGCAGAGCGTGCCCGACGCGCCCTGCAATGCCTGGCGCCAGGCTGCACGGAAATCGTCGCCCACGACACCCACGCCCGCGATCAACAGCTTTGCCAGGACCTGCGCAACGGCATCCTAGATACCGATCTGGTCGCCCTGCTGCCCGCCCTGCGCGCCGACGTGTCGAGTCGCCTGCAGGTCGGCAACCCGAAATACCTGCAACAGACCGAAACCCTCTCCACCCAGCCAGTGACCGGGGGAGCAGCATGCCCAAGCTGAACGTCATCCTGCGCAAGGAGGATCTCGACCCTGCCTTCCTGCATGACAAGGTGGCCGTGGTCATCGATGTGCTCTTCGCCACCTCGACCATCGTTTCCGCTCTGCATCATGGTGCGCTCGCGGTACAACCGATGCGCAACCACCAGCAGGCCAGTGAAGCCATCCGCGAACTGGCCGAAGGCAGTTATCTGCTCGCCGGGGAAAACCACCTGCGGCACATTCCCGGCTTCGCCGGCTACTCGCCACTGGAACTCGCCAGGCAGCCGATACGCGGGCGCCGCCTGGTGTTCTGCACCACCAACGGCACGGTCGCCCTGCACCAGGCCTCCTGTGCCCGCCATGTCTATGCCGCCGCGCTGCTCAACGGACCGGCAGTGGTCCGCCAGTTGCTGCAGCACCCGGACCTGTCGATCATGCTGGTCTGCTCCGGCTCCGCCGGGCGGGTCAATCTGGAAGACCTGTTCGTAGCCGGGTACCTGATAGAACACCTTGAGCAAGCCAGCCCTGGCACCTGGCACTCCACCGATACCTGCACCATCGCCCGCGCCCTGTATCAGCAGTATGCAGATAGGCCCACAGCCTGCCTGCTGGACAGCCAGTTGGGACGCCAGATGGCAACCGGCAGCATGCTCGAAGAAATTCTGTACGCCGCGCAGATTGGCTTGTTCGATGTCGTTCCCCATTTCAGTGACCAGTGCCTGACGGCACTGAACACCTGATCACCCATTACGCTACGACCCGTTAAGGAGCCCCCCCAATGAATTTCGCCCTGTCCGAAGAACTGCTCGACCTGCAGCAACGCACCCGGCGCTTCATCGCCGAACAGGTCATCCCACTGGAGAACGACCCGCGCCAGGATCGACATGGACCCAGCGAGGCACTGCGCGACGAGTTGGTCGCACGCGCCCGCGAAGCCGGCCTGCTGACCCCACATGCCAGCCGTGAACTAGGCGGCCTGGGCCTGTCCCATGTGGCCAAGGCGATCGTCTTCGAGGAAGCCGGCTATTCGCCACTCGGCCCCATCGCCCTGAACATCGCCGCGCCGGACGAAGGCAACATCCACCTGATGGAAGTCGTCGCCACCGAGGAGCAGAAGGCGCGCTGGCTGCATGCTCAGGTCGCCGGCAAGACCCGCAGTTGCTTCTGCATGACCGAACCGGCCCCAGGCGCCGGCGCCGACCCCTCGATGCTGCAAACCACAGCGGTCAAGGATGGCGACGACTACCTAATCAATGGTACCAAGTGGTTCATCACCGGCGCTGTCGGTGCGGCCTACGCCATCATCATGGCCAAGATGGAGGATGGCAGCGCCACCATGTTCCTCGCCGACATGGACCAGCCAGGCATCATCATCGAGCGCGCCATGGACGCCCTCGACACCTGCTTCACCGGTGGCCATGCGGTGGTGCGTTTCGACAACCTGCGCGTGCCAGCCAGGGATGTGCTCGGCGAGGTCGGCAAGGGCTTCCGCTACGCCCAAGTGCGCCTGGCCCCCGCCCGCCTGACCCATTGCATGCGCTGGCTGGGCCAGGCCCGTCGCGCCCATGACATCGCCACTGCCTACGCCCGCGAACGCCAGGCCTTCGGCCAGGCCCTGGGCGCCCATGAAGGCGTCGGCTTCATGCTCGCCGACAACGAAATGGAACTGCACACCACCCGCCTGGCCATCTGGCATTGCGCCTGGGTGCTGGATCAGGGCGGCAAGGGCAAGCACGAGTCGAGCATGGCCAAGGTCATCGCCTCCGAAGCGCAGTTCCGCATCGTCGACCGCTGCGTGCAGATCCTCGGCGGTCGTGGCGTCACCGGCGAAAGCCTGGTATCACGCATCTGGAGCGACCTGCGCGCCTTCCGTATCTACGACGGTCCGTCGGAAGTACACCGCTGGAGCCTGGCCAGGCATTTGCTCAAGGGCTGATCGCCGCCGAGAACGCTCTATGGGGACGGGGTTGCCCGCGGGCTGGCAAAGGCTCGACGGGTAACCCGAGCTGTACGCCTCATCCGCATCCAGAGCCTGGGAGATCCTTTGCATGGCCAGTACTTTCCCGCGTAGCGGTGGCCGCCTGCGCCGCCTGATCGACCTGCGCCACGAACATGCCAATCTGGTGGTGGCCTGGCTGGAGGACGATTTCCATCATTTCGGTGTCAGCCTGGAACACCACGCCGGGCAGATCACCGATGTGCGCATGGCCGCGCCACGCACGCCCTGGATCACCTGCCCCGGAGCCGCCGAGCCGCTGCGCGCTCTGGTCGGCAAAGCGCTGCTGCGCCGCTCCTCGGACATCGGCGGTCTGCTGGACATGCGCCAGCAGTGTACCCACGTGTTCGACCTGGCCGGCCTGGCCATGGCCCATGCCGCGCAGCAGAGGCCCGACAGGCGCTATCAGGCGATAGTCGAGGATCGCCAGGTACTGGCCTGGAACGGTCGCCATCCCATCCTCGGCCCCACCGACGCCAGGCTACTGTGCAACAGCCATGAGGTACTGGCCTGGCATATCGAGCAAGGCAGCATCACCGCCCCGGCCGGACATGCCGGGCAGTCCCTGAACCGGGGCTTTCGCGCCTGGAGCGAAAGCCTCGACGAGGATCAGGGCGAATACGCCACCATCCTGCGCCGCGCGCAACTGGTGGCTGGCGGTCGCGCCATCGACCACGACCAGTATCAAAGCGCCGGCAGCTACCTGGACGAGCCACTATGCTACAGCTTCCAGCCCGAACGCAGCCGACAGGCCTTGCGTAACAAAGGCTCGACCCTCGACTATGCGGGCAGTAGCGAGGGCATGCTCGCTCATCTGCGGGAGGTGCCCTGATATCCTGCGGCGGGGAACATATCATCGCCTCCGGTGGAGTCCTGGCCTTGATCATTTCGATAAAATTCGTAATATCACTACATGCTTCTAGAACAGATCAAAGCCCTGGGCAATGACACCCGCATGCTCATCATGGAGTGGCTGAAGGATCCCGAGGGCAACTTTCCGCCCCAGGAACACGGCGCACCAAAGCGTATCGGCGTGTGCGTCACCCATATCCAGCAGAAAGCCGGGCTATCCCCGTCCACTGCCTCCAGCCACCTGGCGATCCTGCAGCGTGCCGGGCTGATCGACGCCACGCGAATCGGCAAGTGGACCTATTACCGGCGCAACGAACAGGCCATCGAAGTCTTTGCCGAGCGGATAAGCCAGGAGCTGTGATTCTTTTCGGCCTTATATTTCGATATTCCTGAAAATGTAAAATAGATAAAGAGGACAACATCATGAGCAAGGCAATCCATGTCCAACCCGGCGGTGGCTACGACAAGGTCGTGATCGGTAGCAGCGAGGCCCCGGCACCGCAGGCCGGCGAGATCAGCGTGCGCCTGTACGCCAATTCGCTCAACTATCACGACTTCGCCGTGGTCAGCGGCATGTGGGGGCCCAGCGAGCCGCGCATCCCCATGGCCGACGGCGCTGGCGAGGTGATCGCCGTGGGGTCGGGGGTCAGTGAGTTCGCCGTCGGTGATCGGGTGGTCAGTACCTTCTTCCCCGACTGGCTCGGCGGAGAGCCGAATGTCGAAGGCTTCACCAGGGTGCCTGGTGACGGCATCGACGGTTACGCCCGCGAACGGGTGACCGCCCCGGCACAGGCCTTCACCCTCGCACCGCAAGGCTGGAGCCATGCCGAAGCGGCCACCCTGACCACCGCCGGCCTGACCGCCTGGCGTGCATTGATGGCCGACGGCAAGCTCAAGGCTGGCGACAGCGTGCTGATCCAGGGCACCGGCGGCGTGTCCATCTTCGCCTTGCAGTTCGCCAAGCTGGCCGGTGCCACGGTGATCGCCACCTCCTCCAGCGACGCCAAGCTCGCGCGCCTGAAAGAGCTGGGCGCGGATCACCTGATCAACTACCGCAGCGAGCCGAACTGGGGCGAGCTGGTGTTGCGTCTGACCGCTGGCCGCGGCGTCGACCATGTCATCGAAGTGGGCGGTCCGGCGACCCTGGAGCAGTCGATGATCGCCGCGCGGGTCGGCGGGCATATTTCGGTCATCGGTATCCTCAGCGGCGTGGCCGGCGAGCTGAACGTGGTTGCCGCGTTGCTAAAGCAACTGCGCCTGCAGGGTGTGCTGGTCGGCAGCCGCCAGCAGCAATTGGAGATGATCCGTGCGATCGACGCCAATGGCCTGAAACCGGTGATCGACAGACACTTCCCGCTGGATGGCATCGTCGACGCTTTCCGTTACCAGGAAAGCAACCAGCACTTCGGCAAGATAGTGCTGGATATCTGATTGTCCACGCCTGGAACTTCTCCACTATCCAGCCGACCAGCCCTACCGGCGAGTCGGTCAGGCCAGCGACTGTGGCCTGGAGCCCTGGATGGCCTGCTAGTGTCACGACACGAATCAAATATCGGTCGAACGGCTTCTCTCGTAGGGTGGGTCACGCTTCACCGCCCCACCAGGCGGGGCTTCGCTCGGTGGGTTATGGTGCCTCGACGGACCCGTGTGGTGCACACCTAACCCACCGACTCGGTTGGTCGCGGCGGCCGCACCATTGACCACGACCAACTCGAAAACGCCAACAGCTATGTTATGTAGCGATTCGCCTGTGCCGCAGCTTTCAGCCCGAACGCAGCCTGCTGGCCAAACGCAAAGTAAGCTCGATCTTGGACAGCCCCTGGCACTGAGCGATCCACAATCAGTGGCACCTGCTCCGGAGTACCTCATTGCCGAGGCCGCTCCAAGTTCGGCCTCGAAGCCAACTGCAGAAGTCGTGGAAGCGTGAGCAGCAATCAGAAAATATAGATAGCCTACATTTAACAAGCCTGATTATCATAAGTATGCTTATGTATTTCTCAGGTGCATGTATGACCGTTCAAACCATAGGTTTTGTCTTGCACGACGTGGCGCGCCTGATGCGCAAGCGTTTCGAGCAACGTGCCCGCCAGTTGGGGCTCACCCGTTCGCAATGGCAGGTGTTGTCCATGCTGGCGTACAACGAGGGCATTCATCAGAAGGGCTTGGCCGATTTGCTGGAAATCGAATCGATCACCCTGGTGCGCCTGCTAGACAAAATGGAAGAACGCGGCCTGATCGAGCGCCGCAGCCACCCCACCGACCGGCGCATGACACTGCTGTACCTCACCGAAGCCGCCCACCCGTTGCTGCAGACCATGCGCACGCTCGGCGAGCGCACACGTAAGGAGGCCATGATGGAATTCTCCGAGCAGGAGTACCGGCTCATGGAAGAATTCCTCGGGCGCATGCGCAGCAATTTGCTGACAGCTTGTAGCAATCCGATTGAAGAAGGCGATGAGGAGAGCAGCCGTGCCGACGCCTGATCTACGCCAGACCGAACAGGCCGAGTTGCGACCCGTGCCACAGGAAAACCCCGTATCGCCACGCCCTGGATTGGCCGCCACGGACGAAGCAATACCCACACATGGCGCCCCCCTACCACCCACCCCGGCGCAGCAACGGCTGCGCACCGGCCTGTTTCTGCTGTTGCCCATCGCTCTGGTCGCGCTGGGTTGCCTGTATGTGTTCGGTGGCCAAGTGGTGTCTACCGACAACGCGTATATACAGGCTGACCGTGTCGGTGTGTCCACCGATGTGGCGGGCATCGTGGCGTCGGTAGACGTTACCGATAACCAGCAGGTGAGCAAAGGCCAGGTCCTGTTCCGCCTGCGCCCCGAGCCGTTTGAAATTGCCCTGGATAACGCCAAGGCGCAGTTGGGTGAAGTGCGTAATCAGTTGATGAACCTCAGGGCCAGCTACCTGCAGGCCCAGGCCGAGATCGCCCAAGCCCAGGCAGAAATTCCCTACTTCCAGAAAAACCTCGTTCGCCTGGAGAAACTGATTCGCGTTTCCGCCGTGTCGCAAACCCAATACGACGATGCCCAGCACAACCTGCAAACCACCCAGCAGAAGGTCAGCGTCGCCAAGGCCCGGGCCCAGGCCATCCTCGCCCAATTGGGCGGCAGTCTTGACCTGCCACTGGAGCAGCAATCCACCTACTTGCAGGCGCAGGCCAGGGTCGATGAGGCGCAGCGCAACTTGACCAACACCGTGGTGGTCGCGCCCTTTGCCGGGGTGGTGACCAATGTCGATTCGCTGTCCGCCGGCGCTTACCTGCAACCGCCGCAATCGGGCTTTAGCCTGGTGTCCAGCGAACACCTGTGGGTAGCCGCATCGCCCAAGGAAACCGAGCTAACCCATATGCGCGCCGGCCAACCAGTGATCATCACGGTGGATGCCTACCCCGGCGTCATCTGGCACGGCAAAGTGGAAAGCATCAGCCCGGCCTCGAGCTCAAGCTTCGCCCTGCTGCCGGCACAAAACACCACCGGCAACTGGGTAAAAGTGGTGCAGCGTATTCCAGTACGAATCCAGATCGATGACGGCGCCGATAAGCCGCCGCTGCGCCACGGCATGAGCGTGGAAGCCGATGTGGACACAGGCCAGGCGCGCGGTTTGCCTGACCTAATCAGCAGTCTGTTTGCCAGCCAAGCCCAGGCTCATGAGTGACGCCCCGGCGGTGATGGTGCCATCCACCGAGCGGTTGATGATCACCGCCTGCGTGGTGCTGGCGGTGATCATGCAGGCGCTGGACACCACCATCGCCAATGTCGCCCTGCCCTATATGCAAGGCAGCGTGTCGGCCAGTTCGGACCAGATCAACTGGGTGCTGACCTCCTATATCATCGCCGCCGCCATCATGACGCCGCCCTCCGCCTTCCTGGCCCGCCGGTTTGGCCGCAAAACCGTGTTGCTCTGGGCCATTGCAGGGTTTGTGGCGGCCTCGGTGTTGTGCGGCATTGCCCAGTCGCTGGGTGAGATCATCGCCTTTCGCCTGCTGCAAGGGTTGGCCGGTGCCGCATTGGTGCCGCTGTCCCAAGGCATTTTGCTGGATATCTATTCGCTCAAGGAACGTGGATCAGCCATGGCCCTGTTTGGTGTGTCGGTCATGGTCGGCCCGGTGCTCGGGCCCATGCTTGGCGGCTGGCTGACGGACAATCTCAGCTGGCGCTGGGTGTTTTTTATCAACCTGCCGATTGGCCTGCTGGCCTTCGCGGGGATCGTTCGCTATGTGGTGGAAACGCCAGCGGATAAAACCACACGCCTCGATTGGTTGGGCTTTGGCTCCCTCAGCGTGGCGATCCTGGCCATGCAGTTGTTCCTTGACCGGGGGGAACAGCTGGGCTGGTTTTCTTCCCTGGAGATTATCCTGGAGGCCACGGTGGCACTGTCAGCCACTTATATTTTTGTGGTGCACACTCTCACCGCCAAAGCACCTTTTATCAGCCTGAAATTGTTCCAGGACCGCAACTTCACCCTGGCAGTGGTATTTATTTTTATCATCGGCATCACCTACCTCGCTTCGCTGGCGCTGATGACGCCCTACCTGCAAAACCTCATGGGCTACCCGGTGCTTAAAGCCGGTCTGGCCATGGGCCCGCGCGGCGTGGGTACCATGCTGACCATGTACCTGGCCGGGCGTTTGATGGCGCACGTGGACACCCGTTGGCTGCTGTTCTGGGGCCTGGCGTTATCCGCTGGGTCCATGTGGCTGATGACCGGCTGGACGCCGGATGTCTCGCTGGAAACCATTGTCTGCGTTGGTTTTATGCAGGGCGCGAGTCTGGGCTTTCTGTTTGTGCCGCTCTCGACCATTGCCTTCGCCACCCTGCCCACCTCATTACGGGCGGACGGCACAGGCCTGTACAACCTCTCGCGCAATGTAGGCTCCAGCGTCGGCATTTCGATTGTCACCGTGCTGCTGGCGCAAAACACACAGGTCAACCACGCCGAGATCAGTGCGCACATCACCCCCTTCAACCGCCTGTTCAGCACATGGCCCATCAGCAGCGTTCTCGACCCGCTGACCGCCAGTGGCCGGGCAACGCTGGATGGTTTGGTCAATAAACAGGCGAGCTGGATCGCCTATATCGACGACTTCAAACTGCTGATGCTGCTGGCGTTGGCGGTGATGCCGTTGCTGCTGTTGATCAAACCTGTCGCGGCACCGAGCGGGAGTGATCATGGGCCGGTGCTGGAGTAGTTCCTACCCGGCATCAGCGGTAGTGGCGGAAGAACTCCCGGATATCGGCAGCCAATACATCGCCCTGCTCCAGCGCCGGGAAATGCCCGCCGCTGTCGTAGATCCGGTACTGCTGCAGATCGAAAATGCGCGCGACGAAGGTACGTGGTGGCGGCGGGATCAGGTCATTGGGAAACAGGGCGAAGGCAGCGGGTACGGTCTGGCATTCGTCGGCGCCCACCCGCGTATCACCGCCGCTGCGTGCCGCGTGGTACAGCCAGTTAGCGCCATTAATGCCGTTGATCCAATACAGGGTGAGGTTGGCCAGCAGCCAGTCCATGCTGAACGGCGGGTCTTGATCGCTGGCGCCCAGGGTCCAGCCCTGAAACTTCTCGATAATCCAGGCAGCCAGGCCGGCCGGTGAATCGGTCAGGCCGTAGGCCAGCGACTGCGGTTTGGTGCCCTGAATCTGCTGATAAGCGCCCTCTTCCTGCTGCATGGTAGCCATCCGCACCAGCCAGGCGCGTTCTTCTTCACTGAGCGTCGCATCGGCACCCAGCACTGGCATATTACCGAGCATATTCAAGTGCACGGCACGCAGTTTTTTCGGGTGCAAACGGGCCAGCAGGCCGGTCACCACTGCACCCCAGTCACCGCCTTGGGCGACGTAACGGTCGACGCCAAAGTGCTCTGTGGCCAAGCGACTCCATAAGCGGGCGATGGCTCGCGGCCCCAGGGGCGCAGCCGGCGCTGGCGAATAGCCGTAACCCGGCAGGCTCGGCACGATCACGGTAAAGGCGTCCTCGACCCGGCCACCAAAACGCTCGGGATGGGCCAGGGGTTCGATCAGGTCAATAAACTCCAGAAACGAACCAGGCCAGCCGTGGGTTAGCAGCAACGGCAGCGGCGCGTCCCCGGAACCCGGCTCGACCAGCACATGAATGGTCTGGCCGTCGACCTCCACCAGCCGTTGTTCAAAACGGTTGATCCGCGCCTCCCAGTCGCGCCAGTTAAAGCCGCTTTGCCAACGCGCCAGTAGCCGGCGCAGATAAGGCTGGGCCGTGCCGTAACGCCAGCTGGCGTGCTCCGGCTCGTTTGGCCAGCGGGTTTGCTCCAGCCGCCTTTGCAGATCATCCAACAGAGCCTGATCGGTGTGCAGGTGAAACGCTTTACCCGGTAAAAACATAATCGCTCCTGGTCAGGGACCTGTGCTCAAACGCGCTTCGGGCGGCCTTTCCAATATGCCTCGCGCAGTTGGAATTTAAGTAACTTGCCGGCAGCTGACAGCGGTAACGTTTCGCGCCATTCGATGCTGCGGGGACATTTGTACGCTGCAATACGTCCACGGCAAAAGTCGCGCAATTGCTGTTCTTCCAACCGACGTCCCGGTTGCAGCACCACCAGCGCATGCACGGCCTCGCCCCATTGCGCGTCGGGCACGCCAATAACGGCACATTGCTGCACGTGGGGGTGGGCGAGGATGGCGTTTTCCACTTCGCTGGAGTAGATGTTTTCGCCGCCGCTGACGATCATGTCTTTCAAGCGATCCGTCACGTGGAGAAAGCCGTCGCCGTCGAGGTACCCAGCATCGCCTGTGTGCAGCCAGCCGTTGCGCAGGGCCTGTTCGGTTTCATCGGGTTTGTTCCAGTAACCCAGCATAACCCCTGGCCCACGGGCGACGATTTCGCCGGTGACGCCAGCGGCTTGTTCAACCCCATCAGCGTCGACGATGCGGATTTCACACGCGGGCGCCGGGCGGCCGGCGGAGGCCAGGCGGTTTGGGCGGATGCCTGGTGGTGAATGTTCGGATGCCGATAACACGGCGGCCACCGGCCCCAATTCGGTCATGCCGTATACCTGCATGAACTGACTGGCGGGCAACGCCTGCATGGCGCGGCTCAGCAGGTATTCGTCGTTCGGTGCGGCGCCGTACAGCACGTTACCCAGGCTGCTGAGGTCATGGTTGACAAGCTGGGGGTCGTCCAGTAACCGACGCAGCATGATGGGCACTAAAAAGGTTTCGCCAATGCGTTCCTGTTCTACCGTGCGCAACACTTCGGCACTGTCGAACTGGCTGAGCAACACATGACAGGCACCCCGCAGGGTGGTCTGAAAAATGGCCGCCAAGCCGCCGACGTGAAACAGCGGCGCCACCTGCAGGACGGCGTTTACATCAGGCCGCGAGGCCGCTGCCAGCGCCGACAACGCATTGCTCGCCAGGTTGCCGTGGGACAGCCTTACCCCTTTCGGCGCGCCGGTAGTGCCGCCGGTGTACAGCACGGCGGCAAGGTCGGTGCCGCTGCGCTGGTGGTCCTCCAGCGGTTGATTGTCGACCAGTTCATCCCAGGTAAAACGGCCCGATGCCGCAGCCCCTTCGCCGCAGTCAATCACCGTGCGCAACCGCGGGTACAGGCCCTGAAGGGTTTCCACCAGGTGCTCGAAATGGTCGTCCACCACCAATACATGGCTACCGCAGTCGCTTAACGAGTACGCCATCTCGCTGGCACTCCAGCGCGTGTTCACCGGGTTGATCACCGCTCCGGTCCAAAAGCAGGCGTAGAGGTATTCCAGGTAACGGTCGGAATTCAGCGCCAGAATCGCCACCCGATCACCAGGACGCACACCTAACAACCGCAAACCGGTGGCCAGGCGCGCGACCCGGTCACGCAACTGCGCATAGGTATGCCGGCGCTGTATAAAAACGCAGGCCGGCGCCTGGGGGCGTTCGCGGGCAGCCTTGTGGAGCGCCTGAGTCAGGCTCATGCCGACGCCAAACATGCTTTACGGGCTAATCCGCGAGCGCTGGTATGCCGGGTTGCCCATAAAGGCGAAGTCGAACATCGCCCGCTTCAGGTAGATCTGCACGTCGCACTCCCAAGTGTAGCCGATGCCACCATGCACCTCGACGGTGTCGCGCGCGGTCTGCAGGAAGCGATCGGCCAGGTGCGCCTTGGCCAGCGCAGCATAGCGCTCGGCGTCTGCCGGGACATGATCGAACGTATGCGCCGCGTACCAGTACAGGCCACGGGCCGGCTCGACTTCCACGGCCATGTTGGCCAACTGGTGCTTGATCGCCTGAAACTGGCCAATGGGCTGGCCGAACTGTTCGCGAATCCTGGCGTAGTCCACCGCCATCTCCACACAACGTGAAGCGCCCCCGAAAGCATCGGCGGCCAGCAGCACCAGCGCGGCGTCACGCAAACGCCCTGCGACGTCCAGACCTCCACCGGGCAAGTGCTCTGCCGGTGTATCGGTGAAGCTGACACGGCCCAGCGGCCGGGTGCGATCCACGGCATTTTCGGCCTCGACCAACAGGCCTTGGGCACCGCGTTCGACCAGCGCCAGGCCGCCACCGGCCAGGCCGACTACCAGCAGGTCAGCAGCCGCGGCGAAAGGTACATGCGGCAGGCGTCCATGCAGACGCTCGCCCGTCAGCATCCACTGCTCCACCTGCCAGCCGGACTCACCGGCAAAGGCCACGCTGGCTAGGCATTCGCCACTGGCCAGGGCCGGCAACCAGCGTTGCTTCTGCGCTTCGGAACCCGCCCAGGCGATGGCCAGGCCGGCCAGGGCATGGCTGAGGAATGGACCGGGCGCGGCACGCGAACCCAGGGTTTCGGCCACCAGGGCCAAGTCGATCATTTCCATGCCGGAGCCGCCGAAGGCCTCCGGCAGGGCAATACCAGCCAGACCCAGGTCGCACATGGCACGCCACAGATCTGCGTCGTACTCACCACGGTCGAACAGTTCATGCAGCCGGGTGGGCGGACACAGATCGTCGAGAAAACGCTGGACGGTGGTCTGGAACTCGATCTGTTCCGGGGACAGGAGAAAATTCATGCTCAGTTACCCGCCTCTTGTCCGTTGTCACGCGGCAGCCCAAGGCCGCGCTCCGCGATGATGTTGCGCTGGATATTGGAGGCCCCGCCGGCGATGGCCACGCCAAGCGAGCCGAAGAACTGGTTGTTCCACTTTTCCGGCCCGGCACCACGGGTTCCCTCAGGTGGGGGCGCGGTCAGCAGATTGTCGCCCATCAGGTCACGGGCCAACCTGGCCACTTCATGACCGATCTGTGTGGAAATCAGCTTGTTCATCGAGCCGACGATGCCCGAATGCTGGCCGTGGGCAGTCATGGAGAACTGCCGGTAGCTGGAATAGACATGGGAAGCCACATAGCCTTCGAGCACCAGCAGACGCTCGCGGATCAGTGGATCGTCGATGGCTGGCTTGCCATTCAGACTGGTGCTGCGCGCCAGATCGACCAGCTTGTCGTAGAGCGCCTGCGACGACGAGGCGTTGCCGATGAAGCTGTTGCGCTCGTGGACCAGGGTGGTCTTCGACACCTGCCAACCCTTGCCACGCTCACCGACGATCCAGTCTGCCGGCGCCCTAGCATCGTCGAAGAAGACTTCACAGAATTCCTCGCCGCCGGTGACCTGCTTGAGCGGGCGCACGGTGACTCCCGGCTGCTTGAGATCCAGCAGGATGTAGGACAGCCCCTGATGCTTGGGCGCATCCGGCTCGGTACGCACCATGGCGAACATGAAGCGTGCATACTGGGCGAAGGTGCTCCAGACCTTCTGGCCGTTGATTACCCATTCGCCATCCTGCAACACCCCTTTGGTGCGCACCGAGGCCAGGTCGGAGCCGGCGTTCGGCTCGCTGTAGCCTTGGGCCCAGAGGTACTCGCCGGTCAGGGTCTTGGCGATGAAGCGTTCCTTCTGCTCCTGGGTGCCACATTCGAGCAGGGTCGGCACCAGCATGCCGACCCCTACGCCCGGCACCTCCATGGGCGCCCGGACACGGCCGAACTCCTCACGGATGATCTGCCCGCGCATCACATCCGGCGCCTGCTCGGAACCACCGTACTGGCGCGGAATCGCCCGGTACAGGTAGCCCTGCTCAATCGCCTCACGACGGAACGTGGCCTCGGCCGCCTTGCGCTCGGCCTTGACCAGCTTGGCGTGGGGCAGCCAGGCACGCTCGACGAACGTGCGCACCTGTTGCCGAAAACTCTCGTACTCGGCGCCGTATGTCAGGTCCATGCTCGTCCCCTACTTCTTGCCAGCCAGCAGTTCCCAGTGCCGTGCCATCATCCGGGCGGCACGGGCCTTCATATCCCGTGGCGGCTCGGGCAGCACCAGCGCCCCATCCTCGCGACTGGGCAAGGCGATGACGGCATCGCACAGCACGGTGTCCTCGCCGCGCTGATTGGTCATCTTGACCTTCACGTCGATCAGGTTGAGACCGTCTTCCTGGCGCTTGCCCACCACCTCGCCAGTGATGAACTGGGTGTCGCCCATGTAGTTGAACTTGCGGATCTCGTCGTACTGCTTGTAGACCCAACCGTCATCGCCGGCCCAGTCGCTGAGGAAGCGGTACAGGTAGTTCTCGCGCATCACGCCGTAGTCATAAGCCATCGGGTTGCCGATGGCCTGGGCCCAGGAACTGTCCCAGTGCAGGCGCTGAGCGACGTCAGGGATGCCCTGCTCGTTCTTCACGTAGAACGGTGCGATACGATTGCGGTTGTTGTGCCACATGCGCCCGGTGCGCAGGCCATAGGGCACCCAGCCGTAGCCGCCACCGTGGAAGTTGACCACGTCGGTCACGGTCAGCGGGCCGGATACACCGGGGCGCATCGGCTGGCCAACCTCCACATCTTCCCAGTTCAGGCGCTCGGCACCGCGCGGCTTCTCGTTGGCATACAGTTCGTCGATCTTGGCCAGGTCTTCGTCGTTGTACTGCGCTGGCTGGATGTCGGAATACTTGCCTTTCTCGCGCGCCTTCTTGCGTTCGGTCATGATCGCCCGGTAGCGGTATACGGCCACCACTTCACCACGCTGGTTGACCTTGACCTGGCTGTTAAAGCGGGTGACGGAACGGCCGGCGAACTCCGACCGTTTCACTTCCAGGCCATCCTCGCCACCGAAGCTGTACAGGCTGTCGCCCGGGAAGATCGGCTTGAAGAAGGTCCATTCGCCACCGGAGATGAACATGTGGATGCCTCGGAACAGGCTCTTGCTGGCCACTTTGAGGTGCTCGGGGTACGGATCGCCCTTCATCGGCTTGTTGATCACACCTGCCATCATCGCCGGGGCGATGACCGAGCCCCAGCGAGTGGTCCTGGCATATTCCGGGTCGCTATGCAGCGGATTGTCGTTGCCACAGGAGAAGGCAAAGGAACGGATGTTGTCCTCACTGGCGGTGGTAATCTGCTCCTGGTCGCGACACGCCAGGTCATGGTTGAGCAGCAACCTGGCGCGCTCGATGTCATGATCGGTCAGTTCGTAGGCCGTGGCCTTTTCAAACTCTTCGCTGATTTTTTTTTCTTGTTCCGACATAGCGGGAAACTCCACTGGGACTCGGGAAATTGGATAAGGAACCAGGCTCAGGTCCCGGTAAATTGCGGCTTGCGCTTTTCCATGAAAGCCTTGACCGCTTCGCGTTGGTCATTGGTCATGGAGGACAGCACCATGTGGGTGGCCTCCAGATCTAGGATCTGTTCGAGGGAACCGTCCACCGCCGCGTTGAGGTTCTTTTTCATGAAGCGATAAGTGACGGGCGGTCCATCGGCCAGACGCCGGGCCAGTGCTTGGGTGCGCTGCTCCAGCTCGGCGTCAGCCACCAATTGGGTGACGAGGCCGATACGTTCGGCCTCGCGCGCGTCGAGCATGTCGGAAAGAAACATCAGTTCACGGGCCTTGGCGGTGCCCAGCAGGCGAGTGAGGAAGTAACTGGCACCGTAATCGCCGGAAAACCCGACCTTGGCGAAGCCCGTGGTGAAACTCGCGGTTTCCGAAACCACGCGAAAATCGCAGGCGGCCGCCAGAGCCATGCCGACGCTGACGGTGGCGCCACGGATCATCGCGATGGTCGGTTTGTCCATCTGCTGCAACAGGCGCACCGCTTCCATATTGCCGCGCAGCCATTCGATGCGCGTGGCCACGCTGTCCGGTGCACGTTTTTTTTCCACCTTCGGTTCGGTCGGTGCCTCCGCAGCCTCCGCCTTCTTTTCCGGCTTGCCGGCGATATCGCCACCGGCACAGAAGGCGCGACCGGCTCCGCCGATCACCACCACCCGCGCCTCATGGTTGCGCGTGGCGCGCTCCATGGCCTCACGCAGGGCGCGCAGCAACGGCGGGTTCAGTGCATTGAGGCGATCCGGACGATTCAGGGTCAGGGTCAGCACGCCGTCGTCGAGTCGCTCGAGCAGCACGTCTTCACTCATCTCGTTCACCAGGCTCTTGTCATTGGAATGAATGGGTCAGGCAAACAGCGCCCTGACCTCGGGCTGGCTGACCTTCATCGACGGCGTGCGCGGCAGCGCCGTGACGATCCTCAGGCTCACAGGTACCTGATAGGAGGTCAGCTTCTCGCGAGCGAAAGCGATCAGTTCCTCGGCAGTCGCCGAGGCTCCGTCTTCGAGCTGCACTGCGGCCACCGGCACCGCGCCGAGGCGTGCGTCAGGCAGGCCGACCACGCTGGCCTCCTGCACTGCCGGGTGCTCGCGCAAGACCTTTTCCACCTCACGCGGCAGCACCTTGAAGCCACCACGAATGATGGCGTCGTCGGATCGGCCACGGATGAACAGGAAGCCGTCGGCATCGATCTCGGCCAGATCGGTGGTACGCAGCCACTTGTTCGGATCGACCTGCGCCGCCTTCACTTCCAGCAGTCCCACGGTCGATGGCGGCAGCTCTTCTCCGCTCTGCGCATCCACCACACGCAATTGGCAACCAGGCTGGGCGCGCCCTGCCGAACCGCGTTTGCTCTTGCCGAAGGCCTTGTGATCCCTGATGGTCCAGCCGGCCACGGCGCCGGCGAATTCGGTGGCCCCATAGGTGTCCAGCAACGGGAAGCCATAGGTCGCCTCGAACTCCTCGGCCATGGCCGGGTCCAGCGGCGCGCTGCCGGTACGAATCGCCAGCAGGCTGGAAAGGTTCTCCGGTGGCACCTTGGCATCGAGGATCATCCGTACCGCGGTGGGCGGCAGCGATACCGTGCGTGGCTTGTAGGCCACCACGCTGCGGGTGAATTCATCGACGTTGAATTTTTCCAGGATCGCCAGCGGCCTGGCACCGACCACCGCCAACACGGCGAAAAACAGACCACCGATATGCACCAGCGGCGTACACAACAGCAACGCGGACTCTTTGAGTTTGAGCTCGCCACCGTCGTTGCGCGACTCGTAGTGCACCGCATCGAACAGCGCACGCTCGAAGTTCCGGTAGGGCAACTGAATGCGCTTGGCCGGGCCGGTCGTGCCGCTGGTCAGCATCAGTACACCGACCTCCGGAAGCGGCTCGGCGAAGGCCTGACCGCTGCGGGGATATTCGAACCCAGCCACGGCCTGTGCGTGCAGACGCTCCTTGGAACTGATGGCGATTCCCTGTGAACCGACCTCTTCAACGGCGGCGCGAATCTCCGCCACCTGCCAGTCATCCACATCGGCAATCAAGGCCGGCAGTTGCAGCTTGCGCAGATCGTCCGCCACCTTGGCCGCCGTCTGGAACGGGTTCAGCGCCACCACGCAACGTTTCGATGCCAGTATCTGCAGTACGGCAGCCACGTGCGCGGGCCGATTACGCAGGAGAATCCCGACTGCGGCACCCTCGCCCAGCCCGGCGGCGTCGAGCAGGGCTTCGATCTGTGCCATCTCGGCTGCGACATCCCCCCAGCTGTGCCACTCACTCTTGAACTCGAAAGCTCCCTTGTCCGGCTCCAGCGCCAAAACCGCCCTGATCCGCTCGCCCAGCCCCGTTGCCATCACTGTCCCCTTGTCGGTCTTCGGTGAATGCTTTAATCACCTTAATCATAATAATCCTATATATGATTAAAAGGCAACTCCTTCGAAGACACCATGAAACGGGAAACGACGCACTTCGTGGCCTACCCTCGGCAGCGACGGCGCAGATGACCGATGATGTTCAGGCATCACGGAACAGATCGGAAATCTTCATGTTCTCGAAGCCCGAGACCCAGACCCTAGTGGCACGCAGCATGTGCCTGCGCCAATGCGCCTCGGCCTGATCGGTATCGCCGGCCTCGATCAGCTCGACCAGTTTTTCCTGCGAACGCAGGCCGCTGGCCGCCGCCAGCCTGGCAGTCTCCAGGGATGCACCACGGCGCTGCATGGAAACCACCAGTGCTTGATGGCGCTCAATCACCTCATGCAACGCCGCCCATAGATGAATCAACGGCTTATTGCCGGAAAGCTCGACCAAAATGCGGTGAAACCGCGCCACGCATGCGGCAAAAGCCACGGGATCCTCGAACTGCTCTCGCTCATCCTCCAGCACCTTGCGCAAGATCGCTGGCGCAAGATCGGCTGAACGCTCCACGACGAAACGCACCGCGGAAGGCTCGAAGGCCAGGCGCGCTTCATAAACCTCGGTCACGGTAGTGCCTTCGGACTGCAAGACCATCAAGGCATAGTTGGCGATGAGGCCGGGATTGGGTGCATGAATGATGGCGCCACCGCGAGCCCCGCGCGCCACCGTAATCAGGTGCTCCGCCTCGAGAATACGAAACGCCTCGCGAATGGTCGGACGCGATACGCCGAACTCCTCCATCAGCTTGCCCTCGGCCTGCAGCACATCGCCCTCTTTCAGCAGGCCGCTGACGATCTGTTTCTTGATCCGCCCCGCCACGATCTGCGGCGCCTTGGGGATATGCAGCGCGCGCCGGCGCTCGGGCGCCTCGCCCTTGCTCAGATAAGGAAATTCGGTTAACTCAGTCATGGCACCCTCGGCTGGAAAGTTCGGACACTACGCCGGGCGAGCAGATTTGCCACCGTGGCCGCATGGACCACATCACCGGCTAAAAACATACATATGAATGAACTCATACCAATCATATATATTTTTATTGCAATGAATGTCCAGAACAACTGCCGCCCCTCGGCAAGTGCGACGCCTCGCCCCATGAGTCGGGCTTGCCATCGCGGTCCCTGGCGTGTCAAATTATACCTATAAATCATATATACCATTATTGATCCCGCGTCACAGAGAGCGCCATGAACTTCGATTTTTCCGATGATCAGCGAATGCTTCGCGACCACGCGCGCCGCTTCCTCAGTGAAGCCGGCGACTTTCACTCCCTGCGCCAGACCCTCGCTTCCGGCGAGGGTTATAGCCAGGCACTGTGGCAACAGATCAGCGAACAGGGCTGGCAAGGCGTGGCCATTGCCGAGACTCACGGTGGCCTGGAACTGGGTATGCTGGAACTCTGCGTGCTGGCCGAAGAGCTCGGTCGAGTAGTAGCCCCGGTGCCTTTTTTCAGCACCGTCTGCCTGGCTGCCGAAGTGCTCAAACGCTGCCCCGGCGAGATCAGCGACAACCTGTTGCAGCGCGTCGTCACTGGCGAGGCAATAGTCGCCACCGGCCTGCTCACCCCGGATCAGGAGTGGAACGACACCACCGTCACCTTCAGCAATGGAAAATTGTCGGGCCGCAGCGCGCCTCTGGCTTACGCCGGTCATGCCGGTAGCGCAATCCTGCCGGTACTCGACCAGGGCCAGCCGGCCCTGGCCCTGGTGGATCTGCAGAATGTAGACCGTCTGGCCCTCGGTGCTCTGGATGCCACCGTGCCATTCGCCCGCCTGCACCTGGAAAACACCCCGGCAGAACTGCTGTGCAGCGGCAATCAGGCCCACCTGGTGATGACCCGGGTGGTCAACCAGGCCGCCGTGCTCACCGCCTTCGAGCAACTGGGCGGTGCCGATGCGGCACTCGAGATCACCCGTAACTACGCACTCGAGCGCTTCACCTTCGGTCGCGCCATTGGTAGCTACCAGGCGGTGAAACACAAACTCGCCGACATGGCGGTGAAAATCGAGTTGGCGCGCTCCAACGCCTACTACGGCGCCTGGGCCCTGCAGGACGGCAGCGATGAACAACTCGCCGCTGCTGCAGCCCTAGCCCGCCTGAGTGCCGGCGAAGCCTACGAATATGCCGCCGAAGAATGCCTGCACCTGCATGGCGGTATCGGTTACACCTGGGAAGCCGATTGCCATTTCTTCTATAAACGCGCCCGCCTGCTTGCCGTTTCGCTGGGCAGCAGCAGCGCCTGGGTTGACCGACTGCTCAGCGACGCGTCGCTGCATGCCCTGCACAGCTGATCGAGGAGCTGACCATGGACTTCAACGATTCCCCCCAGGAAGCCCAATTCCGCGCCGAAGTGCGCGCGTGGCTGGAACAACAGGCCAGTGATTATCGCCAACCGCTGGATACCACGGATGTCGCCGGCTACACCGCCAGGGCTCGTGATTGGCAGCGCAGGAAAGCCGAAGCTGGTTATGCCGCGATCCGCTGGCCGCGGGCAGAAGGCGGGCTCGACGGCACACCGATGATGGAAGTGATCTTCGCCGAAGAGGAGGCCCGCTACCACGTGCCGGTCGGTCCACTGGTCACCATCGGTACCACCATGGCGGTGCCCACCATCCGTAAACACGGCAGCGTGGAGCAGATCGAACAGTTCACCCGCCCTACCCTGTACGGCGACACCCTGTGGTGCCAACTGTTCTCCGAACCATCGGCCGGCTCCGACCTGGCCAACGTGCGCACTCGCGCGGTCAAGGACGGCGACGACTGGGTGATCAATGGCCAGAAGGTCTGGACTTCCTGGGCGCACGTCGCGGACTGGGGCATTCTGCTGGCCCGCACCGACGCCAACGTGCCGAAGCACAAGGGGCTGACCTTCTTCCTGGTCGATATGCGCAGCGTCGGCATCGAAGTACGGCCGATCCAGCAGATCTCCGGAGAGTCGGAGTTCAATGAAGTATTTCTCACCGACCTGCGCATTGCCGACGCCAATCGCATCGGCGCGGTTGGCGAAGGCTGGAAAGTCGCCATTACCACCCTGATGAACGAACGTATCAACGCCGTTGGCGATAGCCTCAGCCTGCCCAGCGTGCCAGAGATGATCCGGCAGGTACGCCAGGCCGGCAAAGGTCTGGACCGGCATCGAGCGGCGCAGTTGCTGACCCAGGAGCTGGGCCTGCGCTTCTTCCGCTTCCGCCTTCTGACCTCTCTGTCCAAGGGCGAAACCCCAGGCGCCATCTCCGCCATGAGCAAACTAGTACATGCCAACATGCTTCAGGATCTGTCCGCGATGGCGCTGGAAAGCGCGGGTCTGGACGGAATCTGCGCCGACGGCGACAGCCTGATGGAGAAGTTCCAGCACGGCTATGACTGGTCTGCCGCGCTGCGCATCGCCGGCGGCACCGACGAAATCCTGCGCAACCAGATCGCCGAGCGCGTACTGGGCCTGCCCGGCGAAATCCGAGTCGACAAGGACATCCCCTTCTCCCAGTGCCGCTGAGCGGCCACGCCCCCCCCGGCACTTACCGGGATGGTGCTTCCCATGACGAGACCCGGCATGATCGAGACGATCCACAGCGAACTGAGCGAGGGCGTGCTGACCCTGCGCCTGAACCGCCCCGAGAAGTACAATGCGCTGACCAACGCCATGTACAACAGCCTCGCCGATACCCTGTTCGCCGCCAACCGCAATGCCGATATACGGGCACTGCTGATCACCGGCGGTGAGCGTTTCTTTACCAGTGGCAACGACCTCAAGGACTTCCTCGAGTCGCCGCCAACCCACCTCGACGCACCCGCCTTTCGTTTCATGAAAGCGGTGATCGAGCTGGAGAAACCGCTGGTAGCCGCCGTCTGCGGCGCCGCCATCGGCATCGGCACCACCCTCTTGCCGCACTGCGACCTGGTCTATATCACTCGCAACAGCAAGCTGAGCATGCCCTTCGTCAAACTCGGCCTATGCCAGGAGTTCGCCGCCAGCCTGATGATGCCGAGCATTCTCGGCCCGGTACGCGCGACACAACTGCTACTTGGCGGCGATACCTTCAGCGGCCAGCAAGCAGCAGACTGGGGGCTGGCCAACGCGGCCTTCGATAGCTCCGTGGAATGCCTGGAAGCTGCCCAGGCCCAGGCCCGCAAACTCGCCGACGCCCCCCAGGAAGCATTACGCACCAGCCGTAGACTGCTACGCGCTCCACGCCTGAGCCCCGTGCGCAATACCATCCGTGAAGAGAACGAAGCCTTTATCGCCCGCCTGCAAGCGGAGGAAACGCGTAACGCCCTGCAAGCGATGGTCAACGGCAGCAAGAAATAGAACGGCAATAGCCCCTCGACGCATCAGCGCCGAGGGGTGTGCCTTCAGGCCGGCATGCTCACCGTCTTCAGGCGGATGAACTCGTCCAGCCCTGGGCGACCACCCTCCTTGCCATAGCCGGATAGACCAATACCGCCGAAGGGCGCGCAGGCCGGAATATTGCGTGTGCCGTTGATATGCACATAGCCGGTCTTCAGCGCCGCGGCCAGGCGATTGGCGCGACCCAGGTCGTGGGTCTGGATATAGCCGCCCAGGCCATAGCCGGTGGAGTTGGCCAACGCGATCGCCTCGTCCTCCGTCTTGAAGCGCTGGATGACCAGCACCGGACCGAAGACCTCCTGCTGGGCGATCTCGCTCGTCGGATCGACATCGGCGAACACCGTGGGGCGCAGGTAGTAGCCGTTGGCATATTCGCCACCGAGCCGCTCGCCGCCCAGCACCAGTCGCCCGGCACCATTGCGCTTGGCTCGCTCCACCATGCCGAGGATACGTGTGCAGGCATCCTCATTGATCACCGGACCAACGATGGTGTTCGGGTCGAATGGATCACCCAGTGGCAAGTGCCCGGCCACTGCGGCGACCGCCTCGACCATGGCATCGTAGATGCTGTCCTGCACCAGCAGCCGGGTTGGCAGCTCGCAACCCTGGCCACTGAGCAGGCCGACACTCCAGAACGCCGCCATCTGTGCCACTGCCGCAACGTCGGCATCCTCGAAAACGATATTGGCAGACTTGCCACCCAGCTCCAGCACCGCTGGCTTGAGCAGATCGGCACACTGGTGAAGGATCTTGCGCGCCGTCACCGGACCACCCGTGAAGGACACCTTTTGCACGTCTGGATGGCCAATCAGCGCCTGCGCCGCTTCGGTGGAGCCCGGCAAAACATTGATCACCCCCGGCGGAATCCCCGCCTGCAGCGCCAACCTGGCGAACAGGTGGGCAACAAACGGGGTCTGCTCGGCCGGCTTGATCACCACGGTGTTGCCGGCCGCCAGGGCCGGTGCCACCTTCATGCCGAGGGAGATCAGCGGGCCGTTCCAGGTGATGATGATGCCGATCACCCCATAGGGTTCCGGGCGGGTATAGATCAGCTCCTCGGCCGGTGGCATGGATACCACCTGGCCATCGATCTTGTCGGCCCAACCGGCGTAGTAGCGCGTCCACTCCTCGCCCAGACGCGGACCACCGGCACCTACGGTGATCGGCGTACCGCCTTCGATGGCAGCCAGGCGGATGAACTCATCGGTGTGTTGCTGGATCAGGTCGGCGAAACGGTTGAGCAACAGCGCGCGCTGTGCGCCAGGCATGCGCCGCCAGACCTCGAAGGCCTGACTGGCACAGGCCACCGCCTGGTCGACCTCGGCCGGTCCGGCCAGGGGAATATCAGCCTGATGCTCACCGGTAGCCGGGTTGATATGGGCGAAAACGCCACCACTGGCACTGCTCAACTCACGCTCGCCGATCAACAGGCTACAGGCGGGCGGGGTACGATCATGACTCATCTTGCGCTTCTCCTTGGCTGTGGTCAGACGCGAATCTGCTGGCCGTCATCGACAGCGATGATTTGCCCGCGTACATAGCTCGCGGCATCGGACAGCAGGAACACACCGACCTGGGCGATCAGGTCCGGGGTGGCGACACGGTCAGTCGGTCGACCGAGCATCTGCCCCCACTGCGCCATCTGCTCCACGCTCATCAGCGGTTGCATACCCTCGGTGGCCACCGTGCCCGGAGCAATCGCGTTGACACGGATATTGTCCTTGGCCAATTCGCGTGCCAGGTTGATGGTCAGGCCGTTGACGCCTAGCTTGGTCAACGAGTAGATGCCGGTGGACTGGTAGGCCCCGATCGAGGACACGTTGACGATCGCTCCGCCCCCCCGCTTGCGCATCGCCGGTACCGCAGCACGCGCCATCCATAGTTGGCCGTTGAGCATCACTTCGGTGATCTGCCGGTATTTTTCCACCGGAATGTCGATCAGCGAGGGAAAGGCCGCTGCGGACAACAAGCCAGCATTGTTGACCAGATAATCGACACCACCAAAACGCTCCTCGGCGGCCTTCACACAGGCCTCACAGGAGGCCAGGTCGCCCACATCGGTACGCACCGCCAGCAACCGATCCGTGAAACCCAGCTCGTCGCAAGCCTTCTGCGCCTGATCCTGATTGATATCGGCGATCACCACGCGGGCTCCCCGCTCCGCCAGCAGACGGACATATTCGCGGCCCATGCCCTGGGCGCCACCGGTGACGATAGCCACCTTATTGTCAAAGCTCATGTGCTTGCTCTCCACCTTGTTGTTATCGCCGGTTAACGCGCCGGGCATGACGGACAGTCAGGCTTGCCGGATACATTCATATAGATGATATGCACGATTTAATTTCAAATACAAACTGTATCTGTAGTCGTCTGGTATCTGCACAGAAGACTTAATCGTACAAATGATTTAGTTGACAGCTATCTGGCTCCAAAATACGCTAGAAACTCAGATTCATAATGAATCTGAAATATCAACGCAAGGAGACCGACTTGGCCAGAATCACCCGCCAGGAAAGCCAGGACATCACCCGACAATGCCTGCGTAACGCAGCGCGAGACGAATTCGCCCGGTACGGTGTGGCTGGGGCTTCGATCGATCGCATCACTGAAGCGGCCGGTTACTCACGCGGCGCGTTCTACTCCAATTACGCCAGCAAACATGAGCTGGCCCTGGAGTTGCTGGCGGAAAACAACTCCCTGGCCATCGCCCAGTGGCGCACACTGATCGACGAGTCCCTGGACCCCAGCACACTGCTGCGGCGCCTGGAAAAGCAGTTCGACCTGGCCGCCAGCCAGCGTCAGTGGTGGTTGCTCGCCGTCGAACTGCGCCTGGAAGCCGAGCGTAACCTGGAGTTCGGCGAGCACTTCGAAGCAGTCAATGGCGAGACCATGCGCCAGTTGCTGGAGATGATTCGCAGCCTGTGCCGGGCCACCGGCAACGCGGCCAGCGCCGATCCGGACTACATAGCCTTCGTCGTGCACACCTTCACCCATGGCCTGCAATTCGAACGCAGCGCCTCGCCGGATCGCTTCGGCAGCCCCGGCAAACTCTTCATCCGCCTGATTCACGACCTGCTCGGCCGCCCTTCCGGCGTCGAGCTGCCCTGATACGCCCACGAGAACAACAAACACCGAGGAGAAGCCACCATGAACACTCCAGCCCACATCCCCGCAGATCGGGTATTCGACTTCAACATCTACGACTTCCCCATCGACGGGGCCGAATACCAGGCAGGCATGCAGCGCTTGCATCAAGGTGACGTGCCGGAAATCTTCTGGACACCGCAAAATGGCGGTCACTGGGTGGTGACCCGCTCCGCGCAGATCAACGAAGTGCTCAACGACTATGAACACTTTTCCTCCCGGCAGATCGTGGTTCCCAAGCCGCAGATTGAGCGCCCACCGCTCAAGCCACTGCAGGTCGATCCCCCACAGCACCTGAAATATCGCAACCTGCTCGCCGCAGCCCTATCGCCGAAAGCTGTTGCCAGCCTGGCGCAAAGTGCTCGCGTGCTGGCCATTCAGTTGATCGAGGAATTCAAGCCTCGGGGCGAGTGCGAATTCGTCAGCGAGTTCGCCCAGCACTTGCCCATCGCCATCTTCATGAACATCGTCGACCTGCCGGAACAAGATCGCGAGCTTCTCACCGGCCTGGCCGAAATCGTGGTGCGCGAGGACGACGAACAGCTGCGTGGCGAAGCATTGATGAAAATTGCCGGATACGGCATGCAGAAAGTCATCGAGCGCCGGGCCAACCCAGGCGATGACCTGCTCAGTTCGATCGCCACGGCCAAGGTGGATGGCGAACTACTCAGCGACTATGACCTGACCGGCATGCTCACCCTCCTGCTGCTCGCCGGCCTGGACACGGTAGCCTCGATGATGGGTTTCTTCGCCCGCTTCTTCGCCCTCAATCCGGCTCATCGCCGCCAACTAATTGAGGACCCGGGCCTGATCAACAACGCCGTGGAAGAACTGCTGCGCCGCTACCCCATTGCCAACCTCGCTCGCGAAGTGACCCAGGATTTCGAATACCGCGGCATCAGCTTCAAGGCCGGTGACATGGTGGTCGCCCCCACCGCGCTCGATGGACTGGACGACCGTCGTTTCGAAGATCCGCTGACCGTCGATTTCAATCGCGACAAACCCATCCACGCCACCTTCGGCGGCGGCGTCCACCGCTGCATGGGTTCGATGCTGGCGCGCACCGAACTGCGCCTGTTCATCGAGGAATGGCTCAAGCGCATCCCGGACTTCGCGATCAAGCCCGGCACCGACGTGAAGGTTGCGGCCCGCTCGGTCGCCACAATCACCTCATTGCCGCTGGTCTGGGATCCGGCAAGCACACACTGAAGTCCAGGAGCATCGGCATGAGTGAGTGGAAAAAATGGCAATGCTTCTTCTGCGGCTTCTTCTATGACGAGGCGCTGGGCCTGCCGGACGAAGGCATAGCGCCCGGCACGCGCTGGGAAGATGTCCCCGAGGACTGGCTCTGCCCGGAATGTGGCGCGATGAAGGCGGACTTCTACATGGTTGAGGTGGACACCTGAAATGATACGCGTGACCTTCATCCTGCACGACGAGCGCGTAATCAAGGCCGCCGGCGAAGCCGGCGACTCACTGATGGAAGTGGCAACCCGGCACGGCGTGCCGGGTATCAGTGGGGACTGCGGCGGCTGCTTATCCTGCGGTACCTGCCACGGCTACATCGACACCACTTTCGCAGAGCGGCTACCGCCTCCCGATGCCAACGAAATGGCCATGCTCGACAACGTACTCGACCCAACGATCGATAGTCGGCTCACCTGCCAGGTCCGGCTTACCCCCGGGCTCGACGGCATTGCCATTCGGGTACCGGAGCCGATGTTCTGACCCTTACAGGAATATTTGCATGACACTATCTGACCCACAGCACGTGGTCATTCTCGGTGCCGGCCATGCCGGCGGCGCTGCTGCCGCCACACTACGCCAACTGGGCCATGGCGGAGCAATCTCGCTGATCGGCGAGGAAACCACTCCACCCTATCAGCGTCCGCCCCTGTCAAAAGCCTATCTGAAAGGCGAGATAGACCTCGAGCGTCTGCTGCTCAAGCCGACCAGTTTCTATTCAAGCCGCCATATCGAACTGAAGCTCGGCACCGCAGCCACGGGTATCGATTGCGCTGAGCGGCAGGTACGACTCGCTGATGGCACCCTACTCGACTATGACCGACTGATCATCGCCACTGGCGCGACGCCGCGCCGCCTCACCGTGCCCGGCGCCGATCTGGATGGCGTGCAGGTGCTTCGCACACTGGCCGATGTCGAAGCGTTGAAGCCGAGATTCCGGCCCGATGCCCGCCTGGTGGTCATAGGGGCTGGATATATTGGCCTGGAGGCCAGTGCGGTCGCCCGCCAGATGGGCCTGCAGGTCAGCATCATGGAAGCCGCGCCTCGGGTTCTTGCACGGGTCGCTGGCGAGCCTCTCTCCACGCTCTATACGCAGGAGCACCGTGCACAGGGGGTGCGCATCCATCTCGACGCACAGGTCGTGCGCCTGCACGGCGAAGCAGGTCGAGTGACCGGCGTCGAACTGGCCGGCGGCGAGATCGTAGCTGCCGATATCGTGCTGGTTGGCATTGGCGTCACGCCCAACAGCCAGTTGGCCGAGACCGCAGGCATTCAGTGCAACAATGGCATTCTGGTGGACGAAGATGCCCGCACTTCCGATCCAGCGGTATTCGCCATCGGCGATTGCAGCCTGCGCCCGCTGGCGCAGTACGCGCGCAAAGGCCGCCTGGAAAGCGTACACAATGCCCTGGAACAGGCGCGACTGGCAGCCAGCGCAATACTCGGTCGCCCACGTCCGCCGTTGGAATTGCCCTGGTTCTGGTCGGATCAATACGCCCTCAAGCTGCAAACCGCCGGCCTGCTCGAGGGACATGACAAGTGTGTGCTGCGCGGCGATCCGGCATCACGCAACTTCGCCTGTTACTACTTGCGCAATGGCCAGCTTCTCGCAGTCGACGCAGTCAACTCCCCTGCCGATTTCATCTTCGGCAGGAAAATCGCCGGTCGAGGATTGAGTCCGGATATCGACGTCCTCGGAGCTGCAACAACCGACCTCAGACAATTGGCCGAGCAACTGCTCCAAGCGAGCCAGGCATGAGACCCCTGACCCTACTCTCGGCGACAGGCTGGCTGGTCGTCCTTGCCGCCTCGGTGAGCGCGTTTCAGCAAGAAGGCATGAGCGCCGGAAAGATGTTCTTCGCAGATATCGCACAGCTTGGCTGGCGCGCGCAGTTCAACCTCGACTTCCTGCTGCACCTGCTGCTGTTCGCCGCCTGGGTGGCATGGCGTCACCGCTGGCGACTTGGCGGCCTGGCACTGGCGGTATGCTGTGTACTGGGCGGCGGCCTGTTCAGCCTCGCCTACCTGTTCTGTGCCGCTGCAAGTGCCAGGGGCGACATCCCCACCCTGTTGCTCGGCGCGCACAGGGGCCCACAGGGCAGCGCGTGAAGAACAAATCCCCCTCCTGAACGTAGCTTGGCTTGCGCCCTTCTCTCAACACAGTCGCTTGAAGATCTGTGTCAAACGCCTGTGTTGACATGGCCCAGACATGCTGTTCAAGCACTCTCCCGGGGCCCATCCGCTGTATCTACACCCCAATTAAGTAACCTTTATTAGCAGATAAACATTAACAGGACATACCCCCATACCCGTCACCAGCCTTTCCGGTTGACTAAAAAATACCCACGACCATCCTTAGCCTCAGTGAAATATGGCTATAAACGTTAGAAGAGAAGCCTTAGCGCTAAGGAAGGTCTGAAGTAGCCATGTATTTCTGGCTGACTTCAGCCTCCGCTGATTTTGAAAGCGGTAAATCCATCAAAACTGATCAAATCACCCGCTTATTTTTGTGTTTTTAGCCGCCGCGATCACCTCGCGGCGGCCATTCCCCTCATTACAGACGCACCTCTCCCGCATTCGTCAGTAAATGTCTGCGCGCCATCCACAGGTTCGACAGAGCAAACAGGGTCACCAACTGCGCAGTGTTCTTGGCCAGGCCACGAAAGCGCGTCTTCACATAACCGAACTGACGCTTGATCACCCGGAACGGGTGCTCAACCTTGGCGCGAACCTGCGCCTTGGCCTTCTCGATCTTGCGCTTGGCTTTGTACAACGCGCTGCGCTTGCTCAACTTTTTGTACGTACTGCGGCGGGCAGCAATCTGCCAGATCACCTCACGGCCTTCATGTTCTGGGCGCTTCTCTACGCCGGTGTAACCCGCGTCGGCACCCACCATGTTTTCCTCGCCGTGCAGCAGTTTGTCGACCTGGGTAACGTCTGCAACATTGGCTGCCGTGCCGACCACGCTGTGTACTAAACCCGATTCGTCATCAACGCCGATGTGGGCCTTCATGCCGAAGTAATACTGGTTGCCCTTCTTGGTCTGGTGCATTTCCGGGTCACGCTTGCCGTCCTTGTTCTTGGTCGAACTCGGCGCATTGATCAGCGTGGCATCGACGATGGTGCCTTGGCGCAACGACAAACCTCGGTCACCCAGGTAGCCATTGATGACGGCCAAAATGCCAGCAGCCAGCTCATGTTTCTCCAGCAGCCGTCGGAAGTTGAGGATGGTGGTTTCGTCGGGAATGCGCTCCAGACTCAACCCGGCAAACTGGCGCAGGATAGTGGTCTCGTACAGAGCCTCTTCCATCGTCGGGTCGCTGTAGCCGAACCAGTTCTGCATCAAATGAACCCGTAACATAACCATCAACGGATAGGCTGGCCGACCACCCTCACCCTTGGGGTAATGCGGATCGATCAAGGCAATCAAACCCTTCCACGGCACAACCTGATCCATCTCGATCAGGAACAGCTCTTTGCGGGTTTGCTTGCGCTTGCCGGCGTACTCGGCGTCGGCGAAGGTCATCTGCTTCATCGGAAAACTCGGCGGGTGGAGTTCGGGTATTTTGCCAAATTCAGGAAGTCTTCTTCAGGGTTTCCCTAAATCGGATAAAAGCTTCTTTACTCAATGAAAAAAGGTATCTCAATCGAGGCAAAGGCCCTTTTCAGCAAATAGAGATACCTCTATAGTGATGCCCAGATCAACAATGAGGGAAACACCCATGCGCCCATTCGTATTCAGCTGTGATGCCCATATCGTCGAACCCGCCGACCTGTTCACCAGGAACATGTCCGAACGCAACCAGCAATGGGCACCCAACGCGGTGATCGACGACAAGGGCATGCGCGCCAACCGACTCGGCGAGACCGTGCTTTTCAAGATCCCGGCCAATTTCCACGCGCACAAAGTGGGCGACGCCAACGATCTGGACACCCGTCGCCGCGGCGTGCGTGACCTTGGCCTACGCTTCGCCGACATGGAGCGCGACGGCGTCGATGCCGAGCTGTGCTTCCCCAGCCTGGGCTTGCTGGCGCCCAGCATCCCAGATCGCGAGGCATCACTCGAAGCCGCGCGTATCTACAACGACTGGGCCTGGGACTACCTGGCGGGCATGCGCAACAAGCTGATCCCTGCGGCGGTCATGCCACTGGTGGATATGGACGACGCCCAGGCCGAGCTGGAGCGGGTGATCGCCAAGGGTTACCGCGCCATCATGATGCCGCCGGTCAGCGTGGAGTCCACCCCCAAATACAACGATCCGGCCTGGGATCGCTTCTTCGCCACCTGCGCAGAGGCCGGGATCCCGTTGGTATTTCACACGGGTGTCGGCCTGGTCAACATTCGCGCGATACGTGGAGCGGGTGCGGCACTCTACAACTACACCCGGCAGATGAACGACGCGGTAGACGTGATCGCCGCTCTGGTTGGCGGCGGCGTGCTGGATCGCAACCCGAGCGCCCATGTGCTGTTCGTAGAGTGCGGAGCTGGTTGGTTGCTCGGCCTGGCCGAACGCATGGATGAAGTCTACGAAGGCCATGCACCCATGGTTCAGCCCAAACTCAGCCGCAAACCCAGCGAGATCGTCCGCGACCAGGTGCACTGCTCCTTCCAGAACGACCCAGGCTGCCTGCTGACCTACAAGTCACTGTCGATCGAGAACTTCCTGTTCGCCACCGACTACCCACACAGCGAAGGCACCTTCCCCTTCTCGCGCCAACTAGTGGAAACCATGTTCGATCACGTCCCGGACATTACCGAGGAGGAAAAGGCCAAGGTACTGGGGCTCAATGCCGTTAAACTGTTCGGCATCACCCCGGAGCAGGTGCGTGCAGACGACGCGCGCATCCGTGCCGGCCAACAGGCCTGAGTATCGGCAGCGACCAGTGCCCGTCCTGGTGACGGGCACGTTCACTCGAAGCGACGATGCGACTCCATGGGTTAAGGCGATACACTGCCGCAGTGTCGCCCCCAACAACCAGAGAGTGGAATGAACGACAAGCACAATGGATCAGTCATGCGGCGTGCCGAGCAGGTCCTGCGCTCACGCATCCTGCAGTGCGGCGATGGTGAATTTCTCGGTTCGGAAGCGCAGTTGATCGAATCGCTCGGCGTGAGCCGGCCCACTTTCCGCCAGGTCGCCAAACTACTGGAGCGCGATCTGCTGCTGGAAATACGCCGTGGCGTCGGCGGCGGCTATTATGCACGTAACCCCAGCATCCAGGCGGTGGCACAGGCAGCATCGGTATTTCTGCAATTCGAGAAATCCACCCTCAGGCACGCCACCGTGGCTACCAGTCAGTTATCCCGCGAGCTTGTCAGACTGGCTACCCTGTGTAACGAGGACAATCATCGCCTGAGCCTGCAGCACATTCTAGATGCAGATCGCCAGGCACTGGGACAAGAGCAGTCACTGGCATCGTTCATCGAGGCTGAGCTGCTGTTCGTCGAAACGCTCGCCACCATGGCCGGCAACCCGGTGCTCAAGTTGCTCATTACCATTCTCTACCAGTTCGCCACCCCGGCAGTTGGCGAGGTGATTTTTGACGACCCCGAGTTTATGCGCACTAGCCGTGGAACACGCATCAGAACGGCCGAAGCCGTTCTCGCCCGTGACGCCGAACTGGCCACGCTGATGTTCCGCCGCCACATGGACGCCCAATACGCGCAAATGAAGAAACTCCGCGGTGATGCAGGTCTGGACGTCCCGCTGTTCTAAACCGACTCGCCACACAGCAGGCTGCGAAATTGCAGGGTCACGGTGAGAGTGATCTCCTCGCTGGAAAACTCTCCAGCCTCCCGAATCACCTGATAATGACTTGCCGCCTCATCGAGAAAGCGCAGCGCCGCATTCGCCGCCAGCTTCGGATGCAGCATGCCCGATAACGTACCGCCCTCCTGCGCCCTGTGAATCGCGGCAGCGCAACGCGCGATCAGAACATCCTGCGCCTGGTGGCGATATTCCCGTAGCGCTGGGTGATCATCGCCGGACAAGCGGCTGACCGCACGCAACAGTCCCCCGTGGGCCTTCCAGAACTCGACCGTCAAGACAAAGAACCGCTGCAGCGCCTCCAGGCTTCCTCCGTCGAGTCCTTCATCCAGATACGCGGCCAACTGCTCTTGCGGGTAGATCGCCCAGACCTGTTGGCTGCGCGCGAGGATGGCGTCCTCGATATTGCGAAAATGCGAGTAGAAATTTGGCTGGGTGGTACCCGAAGCAGCTGCCACATCGCTGGCGCGGACGTCCCAGGGAGATTTGCGCTCCAGCAGCTCGCCCAACGCCTCAAGCATCACTCTCCGGGTTTCAGTGGGAGGGCGCTTACCACTGCGGCTGAAACACTTGGACATCCTGGCGGCTCCATTGAGGAAGGTTTACCTCTTGATCTGATGAAGTATAAGAAGTAGCGTAGCGAAAATCATAAATATGATTTATATCTTTATGCTCGTAACGAGCGTGATAACAAGAGGACAGCATCCGATGAAAATCCACGCAGCACTCGCCCATACCAGCAATGGCCCGCTAAGCATCGAGGAGGTCGACCTGGCCGAGCCCGGCCCCGGCGATGTTCTGGTGAGGGTGGTCGCAACCGGCCTGTGCCAAACGGATCTGACCGTCCTGGCCAATCCCCACCTGCCATGGCCAGCATTGTTCGGCCACGAAGGTGCCGGAGTTGTAGAAAAGGTAGGCGCAGGTGTAACCAAGGTCGCTCCAGGCGACCATGTCCTGATGACGACCGCCTCCTGCGGCAAATGCGCCAAGTGCCAGACCGGAAATACGTCCTACTGTGTCAACTTCCGAGCAATCAATATGAGCGGTGGGCGTTGCACTGATGGTACGTGCACGCACAACCACGCTGGCAAACCCGTGTTCGCCCGTTTCCTCGGTCAGTCGTCGTTTGCCACTCACGCCCTGGCTGGTGAGCGCAGTGTGATCAAGATCGATGAGGGCCTGCCGCTTGAGGTTCTCGCCCCCTTGGGCTGCGGCATTCAGACAGGTGCCGGTGCAGTACTCAACACACTCCGTCCGCGGCCTGGCAGCAGCCTGGTGGTGTTCGGTGCTGGCGGTGTCGGTCTGGCCGCATTGATGGCGGCAAAGATTGCCGGATGCGGCCCACTGATCGTAGTGGACAAAATTGCCGCACGCCTTGAGCTTGCTCTTGAGCTGGGAGCCACTCATGTGGTGAACATTGGCGAGGTGGATGCCGTGAAACGCATCAGCGAGATTACCGGTGGTGGTGTCGATTACGCAGTGGAAGCCGTGGGCGCGGCAAAGGTAATGGAAATGGCAATTGCGTCCCTCGGACAAGGCGGCACGGCGGTACTGGTAGGTGTGGCTGGCGCAGATGCCAGTGTTGCGTTCAATCCCATGGATCTTCAAAGCAAAGGGGCCAGCGTCAAGGGAACCTTGATGGCTGGTGAAGGCGGAGTACCAGAGCTGTTCATTCCGCAACTGATCTCTTACTGGCAGCAGGGTCGTCTCCCCGTGGAGAAGTTAATACGCTTCTACTCGTTCAAGGAGATCAATGATGCCATTCGCGATGTTCAGGATGGATCTGCCATCAAACCTGTTATTCGCATGCCCTGAGAGAACTCCACAATGCCTCAAGCAAACCGTATAGAACAGATCTTCGCCCTGCAGCGTGCCAACCGCGCCCTGCGCAAGAGCGAAAACGCCGTCACACGCGTCGCCCGCCTGAAAAGGCTGCGCGAAGCCATCAGCACCCGTATCGACATTATCGAAGCAGCCCTGCACGCCGATCTGCGCCGCGCCCCCAATGGCGGCAAGGAAGGCGAGATTCCGGCCGTGCTTGGCGAGATCGACCTGGCCATCGCCCAGTTGGAACAATGGATGGCGCCGCAAGCGGTACCCACCTCTGCGCACTTCCAGGGCAGCCAGACCTTCATCCAGTACGAACCGCGAGGCGTGGTACTGCTGCTCGGTGCCTGGAATTTTCCCTTCGCCCTCGCCCTGTCTCCGCTGGTGCCCATCCTCGCGGCCGGCAACAGCGCAATGGTCAAGCCCAATGAGTTGAGCCCGGCGACCAGCAAAGTGGTGGCCGAAATCATCCAGGCGACCTTTGACGAGCAGGACGTGGCGGTATTCGAGGGCGGCATCGAGGTGGCCGAAGCGTTGCAGCAACTGCCTTTCGACCACGTATTCTTCACCGGTAGTCCGAATGTCGGTAAATTGGTGATGGCGGCTGCCGCCAGGCACCTGTCCAGCGTGACCCTGGAGCTGGGCGGGAAATGCCCGGCCATCGTCGCACCAGGCTATGACCTGGTGGATGCCGCCGGCAAGGTGGCCGGTGCACGTTTCAACAACGCCGGTCAGTTGTGCCTGTCGGTGGATCATGCGTGGGTACCTCGCGCGGTCATCGAGCCCTTCTGCCAGATCGTCAGCGCGGTGATCGACAAGATGTTTTTCGTCGATGGCCAGCTGCAGCTCGAACGTCTGCCTCGAATGGTCAACGCACGCAACTTCGAGCGGGTAAAGGGCTACATCGACGAGGCTGTGGAGCGTGGCGCACGCATCGTACGAGGCGGCCAGAGCGACCGCGAGACCTTGACCATCCACCCCACCGTACTGGTCGACGTACCACTGGACGCTCGCATCATGCAGGAGGAAATCTTCGGCCCGGTATTGCCCGTACTGGCCTACGATGACCTCGAACAGGTCACCCGGCAGATCGACGCCAACGGCAAGCCGCTGGCCATGTACGTCTTCAGCCAGCAACAGGCTTTCATCGATCAGGTACTACTCAATACCTCGTCAGGCGGAGTGACGGTTAACCACGTGTTCATGCACTACCTGGAGCCAAACCTGCCATTCGGTGGCGTCAACGGCAGTGGCATAGGTCGATACCATGGCCGTGCAGGATTCATCGAACTGTCCAACGGACGCTCGACATTCGTCCAGGGCGGCAGCGTAACCGACTGATTCCGAACTGCACGGTAAGCCCCCCACGCCAAGTGCGGCGTGGTTGTCAGTTCGTCAGCACACCATCCGCCTGCGGCGCCAGTGAAAAACCGACGCATAAAAAATCCCCGCCGTAGCGGGGATTTGTGGTTGTCCAGGCCACCTGACCAGAGCCAGGACTACCGCTGAGTACTCAGCGGTTTTTCCACTCCGGTTTACGCTTCTGTGCGAAAGCCATGACACCTTCGATACGGTCCTCGCTGTTGATCACCCGGTCGATGGCACGATAGGCGTGCTGGACCGAATCATCGGTGCTGGCGAAGCGCGCCTGCTCGTTGAGCAACTCCTTGGACAGGCGTATTGAGCTGGGCGAGCATGCCAGTAACTCTTCAGCCAACTCGCGAGCGCCATCCAGAGCCGTGCCCGCCGGCACCAGGCGATTGACGAATCCCATGGCATGAGCTTCCTCCGCGCCTACACGCCGGCCGGTAAGGATCATCTCCATGGCCTGCTTGTGGGGGATCTGCCGGGTCAGGCGCTGCAAACCGCCAGCACCGGCCAGCAGGCCAACGCGCACTTCGCTCAGGGCGAACTGGGCGGTCGCATCAGCCACGATCAAATCACTGGCCAGGGCAATCTCGAAACCTCCGCCCATGGCGTAACCGTTGATCGCACAGATCACCGGCTTGGTTCGGTTCAGCCGAGCGGTCAGCCCTCCAAAGCCTGTGCGCGGCATCCACATGCGGCGCCCAGTTGTGGCAGCCTTCAAGTCATTGCCAGTACAGAAGGCCTTTTCTCCCGCCCCGGCGATGATCGCCACCCACAGGCTGTCATCCGCCTCGTAGGCATTGAAGATCTGCTCCAGCTCATCGTTGGCCTCGGGCAGCAGTGCATTGTTCACCTCGGGGCGGTTGATCAGCACTTCCAGCACATGACCACGACGCTCCACCAGAACGTGCTCATAGCTGGCCAGCAGTTTATTGGATGGCGGCGGAATCTGCCGGTCCAGACTGGCCGGAGTCATGGCGAAGCGGTTGACGCCTTGATGCCAGCCCACATACACGCGTTGGTCGAGGCCATCCTGCTCGACGAAAGCGTGCAGAACCTCCTCGTCACCCGCGATGCTGTTGGCGACGAAGCGCTCGCCAGTGCGCTCCAGGCGACCGATTAGGATCACCTCGCCGGGACCCGACTTGCCATGCAGCATGGTGTAGGTTTCCACCCTCCCCCAACCCTCGGGATTGCGATTGAGGGCCGGTGCCGGCAGGGCATCGACCTTTGCTTGCAGGGTACTGCTATCGCAAGCTCGCCACTCCCTCGGCGTTGTCGAGTAGACGCCTACCGCATGGGTGTTCATAAACCCACCGTTGGCACCGACCAAACCATAGCTGCCGGGATCGCTGCGCAAGCGCTGGGCCAGCTCGGCGATGGCGTGCATGGAGTAGTTGTTGCCTGGCCCACCGAAGTACGGCAGGCCGCCAGTCAGGGTCAGCCCACGCGGGTCGTCCGCCTGCAGACCGAGGGCGTCCAGGGCGGCGAACACCGCAATAGGGAAGCAACTGTAGATGTCTTGATAACGGATCTGCTCGAGGCTCACACCCGCCTCGTCCAGAGCCTGGCGGTAAGCGCCGGCCATGGCGACCGAGGCGCCGAGGTCCTCGCGCTCCAGCACGTGCCGTTCGTCCACCGCGCTGTAGCCGTGCAGGTACACCCATTTGCTTTGCGCCACGCCCAGTTCGCGGGCCTTGGCCACGGTGGTGAGCAGCAGCGCGGCGCCCTGGTTGACCTGATCGCGGGCCACCACCGAGCGCGAATGCGGATCGGCGATCATGCGGTTGTCGGCATCAACCCTGGCGATTTGCTCCGCGCTGCGAACCTTGCCGCTGGCCGCATGGGGATTGCCTGCCGCGACCACGCTGAAGGGTGCCAGCAGGCGGCCCATTTCCAGCGCATAGGCCTCGCGGCTCAGCCCCAGGCGCGCGCGCCGGGCGTTCTCCAGCAACGGGTAGACGCTGGTGGGCAGAATCATATTGTGGTCGTTCATATGCTTGGTGCGCATGCCGCCGACGTTCCAGTGGCGGTCTTCCAAGGGCATGTCGTACTGCTCGGCCCAGTCCAGCTTGTCACCCGCGGCTTGCGCTGCACGCTGGGTCGAGGCAGCTTCGGCGCCGCACAGCAGGACCATCTGCAACTCACCCGCATGCAGGCGCTCGCAGGCTTCGCCGAGCAGTTTCTGCGGTTCGTCGCCACACGCCGGCGAATACACCGCCAGCTTCGGCGCCGCGCCGATCCGTGCGGCCACCGCGGCCGGCGTATTGTTCGGGCTGCCGAAGGGCGCACGCTGCGGCCGCATGGGCGCTGGCACCGAGTCGGCGACAGTGCGCACCACGTAGATGGCATCTATTTCCGACGCCAACGCTTCCAGCGACAAGGCGTCAACGCAAGCGGCCCTGGCCGCCTCCGCGGCCAGATCAGCCGGCGACAGCTTGCGGTAGTCCGGATCATCGAGACGCTCGGAGGCTTGCCCCACACCAATCAGGATGGGCGTCTGTCCACAGATATCAGTCATCGTCATTCTCTCTGGCAAAGGTTCAGGCGGCCGGTACTTGCATGTCTTCCAGATCGCCGGCTGCGATCAGCGCGTCGATTTCCTGCGCCGACAATCCCAGCAGACGCCTGGCAATGGCCCGCGTGTGTTCGCCCTGATAGGGTGCCGGGCGTAGTTCCGGCTGCGGAATGCTGGGGGCATGCACCACCCGGTTCTCGGTCGGCAGCGGCTCTGTCAGGCCTTCGTGCTCGAGGCTGCGGATGAAGTCCCGCGCCTTGAACTGCGGGTCCTCGCGGTACTCGCTGAGGCGTTGCATGAAGCCAGCCGGCACCCCGGCGGCCTGCAGCAGCTCGGTGACCTGGCGCGGTGTGTGCTGCAGAGTCCATTCGCTCACCAGGGCATCCACCTCGGCGCGCCGGGCGATACGCCCGGCCATGTTGGCCAGGCCGGCCTCGCCCAGCAGTTCAGGGCGACCGATGGCGGCCAACAGGCGTTGCCAGTCCTCATCGTCACGCACGCTCAGGGCACACCACTCATCCTCGCCGGCACAGGGGTAAATACCATCCGGCGCGGCGAACTCGGAAACATTGCCGTGGGCGACGAAACTCCCCGGCTGCAGTGATTCGCGCAGGAAGTGCTCGGCATTGCCGTTGATGAAGATTTCCGCCTGGGACAGGCTCACCGTGCCGCCCAGGCCAGTGCGCTCGCGACGGATCAGCAGGGACAGCACTCCCACCGCAGCGACCCGGGCTGCCAGGTGGTCGGGGTAGATGGTCACGCCGTCGCCATAGAAATCGGGGATATCGGGGTAGCGCCAGAGCGAAGCCAGGCCGGTAGAAGCGCGCACCAGCGGGCCGTAACCGAGGCTCTTGCTCAGTGGCCCGGTATTACCCAGGGCACTGCTATCCATCATCACGATGCGTGGATTGACCTGCTTGAGCACCTCGTAGCCGAGGCCAAGGGACTCCAGGGTGCCGGGCTTGAAGTTGGAGAGCACCACGTCGGACTGGGCGACCAGTTGCTTGAACAGCTCGCGCCCCCGGTCGCTGCGCAGGTTGATGCCCATGCTCAGTTTGTTGCGGTGGCCCTGGGCGATGGACGGGGTCATGGGCGAGCCGGTCTGCGACTGGCGCCCGCCGTCCGGGAAGGCGCGGTTCTCGATCTTGATCACCTCGGCACCCTGGTCAGCCAGGATTCGGCCCCCTTCGGCACCCGCGACGATGACGCCGAGGTCGAGCACGCGCAGCCCCTCCAGGGGGCGGCGCGAGCACACGGCAGCGGATGCCTCGGCAGTACCAGCGGAGTTCGCCGCCAGGTTGCTCAGCAGTTGGTTATCCGCTCCCAGCGCAGGTGCGCCCTGGCGGATACCGGCACGGCGACCATCGACTTCCAGGTATCCGGCCGGCACCCTGCCCTCAACACCCTCACCGATGCGCAGGGGAACAAATACCCCGCGTGCGTTGAAGTGCTCGTCCAGCAATACCTCGGACGGAGTCGCCACCGCCGCCATCGGCACGCCCCGGCGCTGGCCTTCGCCGACCAATTCCCTGGCATCGTAGCGGCTGAACAGTTCGGCGATCAGCGCATTGATGCGCTTGGCCTCCATCATGCGCTTGCCGATGGCCATATAGGCCGGATCATGGAACTCATGGTCGGGGCCGAGCCATTCACGCATCGCTTCCCACTGACGCGGGTTGAGTACGCACAAACGGACATGCCCGTCCCTGCACGGCAGGATCGGGTATAGCGGCACGGCGGGCGGGCGACCGTGGGGTGTCGAATCCAGGGCCGACTTGCCAGCCTGCGCGCTACCCGTCACGCCGAGCGCCGGGTCCATGACCTGGGCGATGGTCTCGTAGATGGAAAAGTCCAGGTGGTCGCCGGCACCGCGCCGCAGGCCCTGCCAATGGCCGAGTAAGGACACCCAGGCCAATTGCACAGCTGCCGATTCCAGGGCCAGTGCCCCTGGCGGCAGCAGCGGCGCCAGCCCTGGCTTGCCGGAGCGGCACAGCACTCCGGCCATGGCCGTGTGTACCGCGCTGCTGGCCTGGAAGTCACGGTATGGGCCGGTCAGGCCGAAGTCGCTGACCGACAACAGGGTCAGGCGCGGATAGCGGTGCAGCAACTCATCAGCAGTAAAACCCTGCTCCGCCAGGTAGCCAGGCACGCTGCCGTCGATCAGCAGGTTCGTCGTGGCCAGCAAACGGTCGAACTGGCTGCGTCCCTCAGCGCTGCCCAGATCCAGCACCAGGCTGCGCTTGTTCGCATGGTGCGAGGCGAAATACAGGCTGACGCCCTGATGCAGGGGAGCCTGGCGACGCGCCGCCAGACCCTGCGGCGGCTCGACCAGGATCACTTCAGCGCCCAGGTCGGCAAGCATGCGCCCAGCCATGTCTGTCTTACCGTTGGCGAATTCGACGATGCGCAGGCCGCCCAGAGGAAGCGACTCGTGCTGCACTGTAGTGGAATCGGGACTGGACATGGCTGTTCCTTCTTATTGGTGCGCCCTGATAACACGCCAGCGGGCATGGCATCAGTGGCGTAATCGTAATTATCATATACATGATTACCCCATTGACGCGAGTTTTCCAAGCGAAACCCTTCACCACAGGTTCACACCTGTAAAAAACAGTACCGCCTCCCTCGCGCCATGGGCGGGCCTCAGGCGACCAATGCGGCGCCCAGCCGCTGTAGCAACTCGGCCGGACTGCCGTAGGCCAGCTCCAGCCTCTTCGCCAGCAGGCAATAGCGAAACAGCGGGTAGTCGCGATCCACGCCAGTACCGCCATGCACTTGCTGCGTCGCATGGCTGACCCGATGCAGCACCTCGCCGGAAAAAGCCTTGGCCACCAGTACCGCCTCGCTCCGCTCGGCATCGTCATGCGATGCGCTCAGTCGACACAGCGCCTGTTGGGTCAACCCCCGCAATGCCTCGATATCGATATGGCAATCCGCCAGGCGATGGGCCACGGCCTGGAAAGTCGCCAGCGGCTTGCCGAACTGCTCGCGCTCACTGGTATGGCTCGCGGCCAGGCGGGTCATCTCGGCGCATGCGCCGACCGCCATCACCGAGCAGCCCGCCAGCAAGTGCAGCTCAAGGCGATCGAGCAAAGCCTGGGCCTCGCACGCCGTGGCCAGACATACCGCTGACACTGCGCCCAGCTCCAGAGCGAAGCGGTATTCGCCAGTGGTATCGACCTGCTGCCGGCGGCTGACCCCAGTTGCCTGGAGGTCAAAGAGAAACAGGCCCAGCCCATCCCCGGTTTGCGCCAGTGTCCAGCAGACACCCGGTTGATCGGCAACGGCCACCAGATGCTTGCTACCTGTCAGTTGCCATGCATCACCATGGCGTATGGCACGGGTCGCAACTTGCCGCCAGTTTCGCTGACCGGGCTCATACAATGCGGCGCAGACCATCGCCTCGCCTTGGATCAGCGCCCTCAGCGCCGCATTCGACGCTTCGCAGGCGGGTGCCCATTGCAGTGGTAGTACACCGGCGACCAGTACCTCCAGCAGTGGCACCGGGGCCACATGGCGGGCCGCCTCTTCGAGCAACACGCTGAGGGTGATGAAATCCTCGCCGACACCGCCACGGGCTTCATCCAGGGTGATGCCCAGCAGGCCGGACTCGGCCAGTTGCCGCCAGAGCAGGGCATCGTAATAGCCCGTCCGATCGAGCTGGCGCAAACGCTCCTGGCTGGCCTGCTCGGCGAAGATGCGACCGGCCAGCTCCTGCAACCCGGTCTGGGTATCCGTCAATGCGAAATCCATGATGTTCTCCTTACCTGGGCAGGCCCAGGCCAGCCTGGGCGATAATGTTGCGTTGCAGTTCGTTGGCACCACCGCCAAAGGTGTGCACCGTGCCTTTGCGGTACCACTTCTCGATCAAACCGTCAGCCAGCACTCCAGGGCCGTCGCGCAGCAGCGAGACCGGGCCGAGTATCTCGTTCATCAGTCGCCCCAGCTCGACATACAGCTCCGAGCCGAACACCTTGGTCACCGACGCCTCGACCATGCCGCTACCACCATTGCTCATCACCCAGAGGGCCTTGAAACACAGTAGCTTCAGCGCCTCCAGGCGCATTCTGGCCAAAGCCAGGTTGCGCTGCACCCAGGGCTCGGCCAGCAGGCTGGCACAGCTGGGGTCCGACTTGAGCAAGGCCAGGGTCTGGTCATAGAGCACTGCAACATGGCCGTAGTTGGCCAGCGACAGGCGCTCCAGGTTGAGCTGGCTGGTGATAAGCGGCCAGCCGCCATTGAGCTCGCCAACACGGTAGCTGTCCGGCACCCGCACATCCTGGTAGTAGGTAGCGGTAGTGCCGACGCCAAGGGTCTCGATCAGCGTGCAGGAATAGCCGGGGCTGTCGGTCGGCACCAGGAAGATCGAGATGCCCTTGTGGCGTTTGCCCGGATCGGGATCGGTACGGGCTGCCAGCCAGATGTACTGGGCGAAGTTGGCGCAACTGGTCCAGATCTTCTGCCCGTTGATCACCCAGTCCTCACCCTCACGCACCGCACGAGTCCGCAGGTTGGCCAGATCGCTACCCGCGTTCGGCTCCGAATAGCCGATAGCCAGGTAGGCTTCGCCCGCGAGGATCTCCCCCACGACACGCTCGCGTATCGCCGGCTGGGCATGGCGGGCCACCATCGGCCCGATGGAGTTGGCCGACAGTGCCGGCCAGGGGAAACCGACCCGCTTGGCTTCTTCCACCAGGATGTACTGCTGGACGGGGTCGGCATCGCCGCCGCCCAGTTCCTTCGGCCAGGACAGGCGAATCCAGCCATCCTCGCCGAGCTGACGCAGCTTGCTCCAGTAGACAGGCCCGCCACCGTGAGCAAAACGTGACTCCTTGAGCTCGGCGAGGAAATCGGCGGTCATCATCCGCTCGGCCATATAGTTTCTTACCCGCTCGCGGAAGGCCAGGTGTTCGGCGCTCAGATCGACTTGCATGGTGACACCTCCTATTCCACCTGCAGCAGCGTGTTCAGCCGCTCGCAGGACTCGATGAATTCATCCAGCAGGCCGTAAACGATCTGCCGCACACTGGTTTCCTCGGTCATGTCGCCAACGATCTGGCCAACCGGATAGCTCATGTAATCCACTGCTCGCGCCCGCTCGATGCGCAGCCGGGTCTCCTGGGTAGCCAGGGTCTGCAAGGGCATAGGCAGCGGTTTGGGTGCGCCAGGCTGCTCCCAGGCGTCACTGAACTTGCTGCGCAACATGCGGCACGGCTTGCCGGTCTGGCTGCGCGACTGCACGGCGTCTTCCGCTTTGGCAGCGAACAGACGGTTCTTGAGCTCCGGCCCCAGATCGCTCTTGTCGCTGCCCAGCCAGATCGAACCGCACCAGACGCCCTGGGCGCCCAGCGCCAGGGCGGCGGCCATTTGCCGACCACGCCCAATGCCACCGGCGGCCAGCACCGGGATTGGCGCCACCGCATCGACCACTTGCGGCCAGAGGATCATCGAAGTGATGCGACCGGTATGCCCCCCGGCCTCACAACCCTGGGCGATCAGCAGATCGACGCCGGCCTCCACCTGGGCCCGGGCATGCTCCAAGGCGCCGACCATGGAGCCGACACGGACACCCCTGGCCTGCAGGTGCTCGACCATTTCCCGCGGCGGCGTGCCCAGGGCATTGACCAGCAGTTTGATCGGGTGGAGCAAGGCCACCTCCAGCAGCTTATCGGCGGACTCGGGAGTCATGTTGATGCGCGCCAGCTCGACCTGCATGATGCGCTCGGCCTCGCCCGCTGGCAGCGGCGCGATATCCGCGTCCCGGCACAGCTGTTCGAGGAATTGCCGGTGCTCCGCCGGGATGTGCTTGAGCAGTTCGTCACCGCTGACCCCGGCGTTCTTGCTGTAGCGGTTGGGAATCAGGATATCGATGCCGTAGGGTTTGCCATCGCAATGGGCATCGATCCAGGCCAGCTCTTCCTCCAGTCGTTCAGGGGTGAAACCCGCGACGCCAAGCACTCCCATGCCACCGGCGCGGGATACCTCCGCCACCACGTCGCGGCAATGGGAAAAAGCGAATACAGGCAGTTCGATACCAAGCATCTCGCATACAGGGGTTTTCATCTTGTGCTTACCTCAACGGAATCCCAAGCCGCTACTATCGGGAGCGTCCGACCTGGCCGAAAGCACAGACGACGACTATTTCCGTCACCGATTATCCGCAGAGCGAAGATGACCACCCCCTCCTCCCCGCGCGTCGCCGACTACCACCTGCCCGCCCGCCAATTGCTGCACGGCCCCATGCGTAACGGCCTGACGCTGGCGCCCTTGCTGGCGGAGGCCGGCATCGCCAGCGACCTGCTGGCCGACGGCACGCCGCGCGTCGATACCCACCAGTTCATCCGCCTGTTGCGCGGAGTCACCCAGGCGCTGGGCGACGAGTTCTTCGGCCTGAGCGAACGTCGCGCCAAGGAGGGAACCTCGGCCATGCTGGTCGACCTGATGCTCGGCTGCAGCACCCTGGGCGCGGCACTGGAGCAGGCCAGCAATTTCTTTCGCATCCTGACCGACGACCTGCTGCTCGACTGCACACCGAGCGACGACGATATCCAGCTGTCCCTCGATCTGGCCCGACCGGAACTCGACCCCGAGGGATTTCTGCCCGACTACTGGCTGGTCTACCTGCACCGTTTCCTGAGCTGGAGCACCGGCCAACTGATCCCGGTCAAGCAAGTCCTGTCGTCCGCACTCGGCCACGATCCCGGCCGCCTGCTGTCCTTCGTCCGCCAGGACTGGCAAGCGGGCATGCCCGTGACCAGCCTGGTCATCAGCCGCAAGTACTGGACTCAGTCCATCGTGCGCACCCGCAGCGAGTGGCAGGACCACCGCCGCCGCCTGGTGGAGGAAGGCATCCTGGGCTGGCCCGAAGGCGACAGCCAGTACTCCAACCAGGTGAAGTCATTGCTGCTCAAGGCCCTGGTCCAACGTCAGGCCATGCCACGCCTGCAGGATATAGCCAGCACACTGTGCATGTCGGTACAGACCCTGCACCGCCACCTGCAACACGAGGGCAATGGCTATCAACGCATCCTCGACGACCTGCGCCGCGACTACGCCATCGAACTGCTGGCCAAGCAGCACTTGAGCATCGCCGCGGCCGCCGAATGCCTGGGTTTTGCCGAGGCCCGCTCATTCAGTCGCGCATTCAAGCAGTGGACCGGCCTGCCCCCTTCCGCCGTGCGCTGCAGTGGCAACCGCTGAGAAGAAAGACCAGGAAATAATATTTCAGCCACAAAATCATCTAAATGATTGTACAGTCTCACGACCACCCACCGAGCACGATTCCGACGCCTATTGGCGAGCACGCCGGGGGATTCAGGCCCACATCCGGAAGGCACAACAATGACAACGACGCGCCCCATTCCACCCGTCTGGTTGCTGATGACCGCACTGGTCATCGCTGAAATCACCAGCACCTTCGAGGTCAGCATGGCTTTCGCCGCGCTGCCGACTCTGATCCGCGAGTTCGGCGACCCCATCGGCGTCAGTTGGACCATCACCATCTTCTTCATCGTCTCCGCTGGCACCGCCGCCCTGTTCGCCCGTCTCGGTGACCTCTACGGGCGCCGCCGGGTGCTGATGATCGTCCTGGCCATCGCCGGCCTGGGCTCGCTGATCAGCGGCCTGTCGACGAACCTTGGCGGAGTGATCGCCGGTCGCACCCTGCAGGGGGTCAGCGGTGCCGTACTGCCCTTGTGCCTGGGGCTGATGCGGGAAAACCTGGCACCCAAGACCCTAGCCTTCAACATCGGCATCATGGGTGGAGTGGTCGGCGTCAGCGCGGGCCTGGCGTTCCTGGTGGCCGGCTACATCCTGGATCGGTTCGACTGGCATGCGATGTTCTTCTTCAGCGCCCTGATCGCTCTGGCCGGCATCGTCAGCCTCTGGCTGGTCGTCCCCCCCTCGCAACCGACAAAAACCTCCGGCAGGCTGGACATCATGGGCGGCGTACTCTTCGCCCCGGCTATCGCCGGTGTACTGCTGGCTCTGAATAACGCCAAGGACGGCTGGTTACATTGGTACAGCGGCGGTCTGCTACTGGCCAGCCTGATCCTCCTGGCCATCTGGGTACGCCACGAACTCAGGCATTCCAATCCGTTGATCGACGTCCGCCTGTTCGCAGACCGGCGTATCCTGCTGGCCAATGTCATCTTCGCGGCGATTGCCCTTGGCCCCATGGTCAATCCACAAGTGGTGCTGGTGCTGGCCCAACAACCGCTCTGGACAGGTATAGGGCTGGGCCTGAGTGCCACCGCTGCGGCCATGCTCAAGCAACCGGTAACCATCATGGGCCTGTTTGCCGGACCACTCGGCGGACGCGTGGCCGCACGCCACGGCGCACGCGCCGCGATGCTGCTCGGCGCTGCGTCGCTGGTGGTCGCCTGGAGCCTGCCGCTTTTCGCCATGACCTCCCTGGCTGTATTGCTGATAGCCATCAGCCTGCACAGCTTTGGCATCGTCATCCTGTATGGCGCCGTCAGCAATCAGATAGTTGAGGCCGCTCCCGCATCGCGCACCAGCGAAGCGACCGGTCTGGCCCAGGTTACCCGTAGTACGTTTAGCGCCGCCGGCAGCCAGGTGGTCGCAGCACTGATGGCGACTGCCCTGATCAGCGACGCCGCCCAGGACAGTCGCAGCTACCCGGCCGAAGAAGCCTATGTGCTGGCCTTCGCCTTCCTCGTCCTGACCAGTGCCGTCGCGTTCATCGCCGCCTGGCTGCTGCCACGCTCGAGCAAGACCGAGAAAAACGAGTTAGCGCACGGCACCTCACTGGATGAAGCCTTCAAGGCACGCTGAGACCCTGAAACCTGTAGCAGGGCCACCTGAATGGTGTATCGGATGGTCTTGTCCAGAAACATAAATCATATATATAATATATATTATTTTATCTTAGTTGCTGCATTCGGACATAGAGCATGACCAGGTCCCAGCCACACCCCGCCAAACCACAGCCTGCTGAACAGCAGGACTGGTCAACCACCCTGCCCATCGAAAAGGTTGATAGGCGCCAACAGATACGGGACGTGGCCCTGGATATGTTTGCCCGCGAAGGCTATGCAAACGTCAGCCTGCGACATATAGGCGATCGCATAGGCGTACATGCCGGATCGCTGTATACCCACCTGGAAAGCAAGCACTCCCTGCTCTTCGAATTGCTGCAAGATCACCTGGAAGAGTTGCTTGACACTGTCAGGCACAGACTTCGGCGAACGAACGATTGCATAGCGAGACTGGAAATCTTTGTCAGCACTCATATCGAGTTCCAGGTCAACCAGCGTCCGTATGCGCTGCTGACCAACCTTGAGTTGCGCAGCCTGCAACAACCCCATCGCCAGGAGATCAAGCAGTTGCTGGAAAACTATCGCAACTGCCTGGGCGAGATAATCGAAGCAGGCAAGCACACGGGTCTGTTCCAAGTGGAACACACAGACATAGCGGTACGTGGAGTCCTTGGCATGCTGTCCAGTGTCGCCTTCTGGTTCCATGAAGGCGGGCAACAGAACCGCAAACAGATCACTAAGCAACTCAGCCACATGGTTCTCGGCGCGTTGCGCCAACCTGCGACCTGATAACCCCTTCGTACCCCAGCCCTGCAAGCATCCTGCGCATGACTTGCCACATTGACCAGAACGCCAGGGAAGCCTGTGCAGCCCAGAGGAACCCATGCTCGAAGCCTATCGCAAACACCTGACAGAACGTGCCGAACAAGGCCTGCCACCTCTCGCGCTAAACGCCGAACAAACCGCAGGCCTGGTCGACCTGCTGAAGAACCCGCCAGCCGGCGAAGAAGCACTCCTGGTCGACCTGATCACCAACCGCGTACCGCCAGGCGTCGACGAGGCTGCCTACGTCAAGGCCGGCTTCCTCTCCGCCCTCGCCAAAGGCGAAGCCAGCTCTGCGCTGATCGACAAGCAACGCGCCGTCGAACTGCTCGGCACCATGCAGGGCGGCTACAACATCGCCACCCTGGTCGAGCTGCTGGATGACGCCGAGCTCGGCGCCACCGCCGCCGAACAGCTCAAGCACACCCTGCTGATGTTCGACGCCTTCCACGACGTCGCCGAGAAAGCCAAGGCCGGCAATGCCAACGCCAAGGCCGTGCTGCAGTCCTGGGCCGATGGCGAATGGTTTCGGAAGCGTCCCGCCCTGGCCGAGAAAATCACCCTGGCCGTGTTCAAGGTGCCTGGCGAAACCAACACCGACGACCTGTCCCCCGCGCCCGATGCCTGGTCGCGCCCCGACATCCCGCTACACGCCCTGGCCATGCTGAAAATGGCCCGTGACGGTATCGAGCCACAGCAACCTGGCGCAGTCGGCCCGCTGGCACAGATAGAAGCCGCAAAGGCCAAGGGCTTTCCGGTGGCCTACGTCGGTGACGTGGTCGGTACCGGATCCTCGCGCAAATCCGCCACCAACTCGGTGCTGTGGTTCTTCGGCGATGACATTCCCTACGTGCCGAACAAGCGCGCCGGTGGTTTCTGCTTCGGCAACAAGATCGCGCCGATCTTCTACAACACCATGGAAGACGCCGGCGCCCTGCCGATCGAATTCGACGTGACCAAGCTACACATGGGCGACGCGATAGACCTCCATCCTTACGCCGGCACGGTGACCCGGCACGGCAGCGATGAAGTGCTGGCGACCTTCGAACTGAAGACCCCGGTGCTGCTCGACGAAGTCCGCGCCGGCGGCCGTATCCCGCTGATCGTCGGCCGTGGCCTGACCGATAAAGCCCGAGCCGAGCTGGGCCTGGGCCCGACCGACCTGTTCAAACTGCCGGAAGCACCTGTCGATACAGGCAAGGGCTACACCCTGGCGCAGAAGATGGTCGGCAGGGCCTGCGGCCTGCCGGAAGGCAAAGGCGTGCGTCCGGGCACCTACTGCGAACCGAAGATGACCACCGTCGGTTCCCAGGACACCACCGGCCCGATGACCCGCGACGAGCTGAAAGACTTGGCGTGCCTGGGTTTCTCCACCGACCTGGTGATGCAGTCCTTCTGCCACACCGCCGCCTATCCCAAGCCGGTGGACGTGAAGACCCACCACACCCTGCCCGACTTCATGCGCAACCGTGGCGGTGTCTCGCTCAAGGTCGGCGACGGCATCATCCACAGCTGGCTGAACCGCATGCTGCTGCCGGACACCGTCGGTACCGGTGGTGACTCGCACACCCGTTTCCCGATCGGCATCAGCTTCCCGGCCGGCTCCGGCCTGGTCGCCTTCGCAGCAGCCACCGGCGTCATGCCGCTGGACATGCCCGAATCCGTTCTGGTGCGCTTCAAGGGCAAGCTGCAACCAGGCATCACCCTGCGTGACCTGGTGCATGCCATCCCTTACTACGGCATCCAGAAAGGCCTGTTGACCGTCGAGAAGAAAGGCAAGATCAATGCCTTCTCCGGTCGCATCCTGGAAATCGAAGGCCTCGACGAGCTGACCGTCGAGCAGGCGTTCGAACTGTCCGACGCATCTGCCGAGCGCTCCGCCGCCGGGTGCACCATCAAGTTGCCGGAAAAGGCCATTGCCGAGTACCTGAAGTCGAACATCACCCTGCTGCGCTGGATGATCAGCGAAGGCTACGGCGATGCCCGCACCATGGAGCGTCGTGCACAGGCCATGGAGGCCTGGCTGGCCAACCCGCAACTGCTCAGCGCCGACGCCGACGCCGAATACGCCGAAGTGATCGAGATCGACCTGGCCGACATCAAGGAGCCGGTACTCTGCGTCCCTAACGACCCGGACGACGCTCGACTGCTGTCCAGCGTTCAAGGCCAGAAGATCGACGAAGTGTTCATCGGTTCGTGCATGACCAACATCGGTCACTTCCGCGCGGCCGGCAAGCTGCTGGACAAGGTCAAGGGCAGCATCCCGACTCGCCTGTGGCTGGCTCCGCCAACCAAGATGGATGTCCATCAACTCACCGAAGAGGGCTACTACGGCATCTTCGGACGCTCAGGCGCCCGCCTGGAGATGCCGGGCTGCTCGCTGTGCATGGGTAACCAGGCACGCGTCGAGCCGAACTCGACCGTGGTGTCGACCTCGACCCGCAACTTCCCCAACCGTCTGGGCGATGGCGCCAACGTATTCCTGGCCTCCGCCGAACTGGCTGCCGTTGCCTCGATCCTGGGCAAGCTGCCAACCGTCGAAGAGTACATGGAGTATGCGGCCACCATCGACAGCATGGCTGCCGACGTCTACCGCTACCTCTCCTTCGACCAGATCGCCGAGTTCCGCGACGCGGCTGTGAACGCCAAGATTCCGGCCGTCCAAGTCTGAGTACTGCTTCGGATCTACCAGTGCCTGGCCGAATCGATAGGAACGCGCCAAGACCCTGGTTAATCCGATGAATGGACTATATCCGCCTTGCCAAAAACATATACATGATTAAAATCTTTATCAAAGCGTCTGCCTAAGCGCAGACAAGCGACCAACAACACAATAACAAGAGAGAACAGACATGAAACCCATTCAGGTTTTTCTCGGTTGCCTTTTTGTCCTGCTCACCGGTTGGAAGCCACCCAAGGATATGGCTCATTGTATTCAGCAACAGGTATGCAACCCTGGCTATAACCCATCCTGGGCCAGCGCCTTCAGATAAGGCCATCCCTCGGAGTGGCCGGAAGTCACCGTTTTCCCACTACGAGACCCGTATATGCTCAGAGCTTGCATACTAGCCCTGTTGTTCCCCTGCACGCTGCCAGCCCTCGCCGCCCAGCCTGCCGAAGTAGCCATAAGCGCTGGTTACGAGGAAGAAGCACAACAAGCACGCCTCCTGCTAGAGAAGGCCGTGACGGCATACCGGGAGCGCGGTGAGTCGGTGCTGGCGGAAATCAGCCGTCAAGGCCAGTTCACCACCAGCCAGCACTATGTCTATGTCGTCAACACCCAAGGAACCATGCTGGCCAGTGGCGGGCCTTCAGCCATCCTGATAGGGCGTGATATCAGTGCTTTGCTGGATGAGGAGTTGAAGCTAGCGTTCCAGCAGGTATTGTCACAACCGGAAAGCGGTATCGTGCATAGCCAGCAGTACCGCTGGATGAACTGGAAGGACGGCCAAGTCGAACGTAAGCATGCTTACTACCAGCGTGTTGGCGACAAGATATTGGCAGCGGGTTACTACCTGCCCCGTTCATCTCCCGAAGAGGCTTCCAACCTATTACGTGATGCCGTCACAGCTATCGGAAAAAACGCACAGGAAACGCTGAAGCGAATCAATCAACTGGATAAACTCTTCAACCGCGATGACCTCTATGTATTCGTCGTCGACTTGGAAAAAGAGCAATTCATTGCTCATGGGGCCAATCTACGCCTAGTAGGAACCAACTTTCGCAGTTTACAAGCAGCTGACGGCCAACCCATAGGCCAACAAATGCTGTCTGCGATCAAAGGCAGGCAGCACGCCGAAGTGAACTATCTGTGGCGTAACCCCATCACGGGAAAGCAGGAATCCAAAGCGACCCTGCTCGAGCGTGTAGGCAAGTACATCGTCGCCGTAGGCTATTATAGCCCTAAGCAACCAGCACCCTGAGCGGTTCGCCCAAGTCAGTCAGCCATGATCGTGAGAATGGTCATATCTTCATAACCGGTGATCCATGTCTTGTAGGCGGCTTGCATATGCTTGCGCCAATGGCTTTCGGCCTGGTCTTCGTCTCCCGCTTCGATCAGCTTGATCAGTTTCTCCTGCGACTTGATCCCCGTTGCTACCGAACGCATGATCTCATCAGTGTCCTGCCCACGGCGATACACTGATACCACCTGTGCCTGATGCTGCTCGACCACTTGGTGCATGGCATCCCAAAGATGAATCAAGGGACGATTACCCGAGAGCTCGACCAGCAAGCGGTGAAACCGGGCAATAACCACGGCAAAAGCCACGGGATCTCCAATCACCTCCCGCTCATGGGCCAGGGCCTCACGCAGAATCGCCGGCGCAGTCTTCCGTGCCCGCTGCACCACCAGCCGAACAGCAGCAGGCTCGAAAGCCATACGCGCCTGATAGACCTCGGCCACTGTCGTACCTTCGGCCTGCAGCACCATCAGCGTGTAGTTGGATATCAGTTGGGGGTCCGGGGCATGAATGTAGGCTCCGCCCTTAGCGCCTCGCGCTACGCTGACCAACCGTTCCGCCTCGAGTATCCGATAGGCCTCACGCAAGGTTGGACGAGAAACACCGAACTCCTCCATCAGCTTGCCTTCTGCAGGAAGCATGTCCCCTTCCTTTAGCTGGCCGCCCACGATCATCTTTTTTATCCGAGCGGCGACAATCTGGGGAGCTTTGGGGATATGCAGAGGCTGCTTTGCCTTGAACAACGTACAGGGGATTACGGAGGCGGCTGAGTTCTTTTCCATCTGGGTGGCTGTTCCTATGTTCAAGGAGATTGCAGTTGCAGGTGATCATGACGCAAAGATCACGATAAACCCATACAACTTAGCAAAGAAACAGATCATCTATCTATTTTTCACTTTGGCAGCCACGAGCGCCTCCGTCGCCCGTTGCCTCTCCATGCCTTCGAACGCGTCAGAACGTGCAAGCACCTGTTCGAGGTCTTCAAGCTGCTGGCTACGTGAATAATCGGAAGGGCCCAGGCGACGGCTGTCGGAAACCTCCTGCCCACATGTAGATAGTGATAGGCCAAGTCCCTATGGTCATGCTCGATCGTCTTGTCCACGATCCAACTGCGATCATGGATGGTGACGGCGACGCCATGAAGGGCGGAAAGCTCATCCTCCAGATTCGCGCGCTTCTTGGCTGGTGCGAACTGCGCCGTGACGCAGATTATCTTCTTGTAACCGCGCTGAGTGTCGACGATGCCGGCCACATCATGGCGAACCTTTTCTGCCCATTTCTTCTTCGCACTGAACGCAAAGGCCCATCGCTCCTGGCCAGCAGCGAGATTGCCGATATAGGTGCGCTCGGCGACTTCCTCGGTCACGGAGTACGTCTCGGCATCCGCCTTACTGTCACCTCCCCCTTCAGGCCCTGTGGACGGCCTGAGGTTGGGGCAGATCATTCGCTCGCACAGTTTGCGGCAAAAGATCTCGAAATCATGCATCTCGTTACGCGAGGTGATGCTGTCCAGGCAATACTCGAGCATCTTGGTGTCCAGCAGATAGGACACTCGACCCTCAGTATCGGAGTAGTACTCAGGGCGCAGCTGCCGCATGAAATCCGAAGGTGACAAGCGTGGGTTCTGTTCCCTGGCCATTTATCTGCTCCCGAGTTGCGGTAAGCGCATGCTAGCGTAACCAGCCGTGCGATTGATCAGCGAGAGTGAAGAAGTCTGGCAAGGGCCGTCTGTTTCCTACCTTTGCGCATCAGGCATAGGTAGCTGGCCAGGAACGGACGCGGAGGCTGTCTGCTGCCGCAGACACTTCAGATTGCTCTCGGTATCGGCCACAAGCTGGGCAGCGATTGGGACTGCACTCTGGAGCCATGCGGCAAAGAGCAGCCGGCAATCCGCCTGGGCCTGCACCTGATCCGCGGGCTGAGCGAGGTGGTTGCGCGGCGCATCGAGACGGCCCGCCATGCTGGTCCTTTCATCGATGTCCAGAATCTCAGCCAACGCGCCGAACTGGATACCCGAGCCCGTGAACAACTGGCTGACGCTGGCGCCTTGCGTGGTCTCGCCGACCACCGCTACCTCGCGCGCTGGGCAGTAGCTGGCGTCAAACCGCAACTACCGCTGCCCTCGGTCGGCGAAGACCTGCTCACCGACTACGCGCCCCCCCCTCGGACCGCACCCGCTGGCATTGCTGCGCCACCAGCTCAAGACGCAGCGCTGTCGCAGCTCACGCAAGCTGGCGGCGGTGGAGTTCGGACGTCCAGTCAGCGTTACCGGCCTGGTGATCGGTCGCCAGCGCCCGCAAACCACCTGCGGGGTGATATTCGTCACCCTCGAAGACGAACTCAGTCTAGCAACGTGGTGATCTGGCACGATCTGGCTGAACGCCAGCGGCGGGTGCTGGTGCAACCGCAGATACTGCGGATCGATGGTCATCTGGAAGCAGCCAATGGAGTGCGTCACGTGATCGCCGGCGGCTGATCGACCTTACCCCTCTGTTGATCGGACTGGATGTGCGCAGTCGGGATTTTCGATGATGCAGGAAGGAAGGCCATAGGCAGGGATCGGCCAGAAGCAGGCATCAACGCGCACCCGGCCAGCGCACGATGTAGTGGCCAAAAAATGTAGCGAAAGGCACTATCTGGCGGATCAGCGTAGTCAGCAGAATCTGCCTTATGACCTTTCCAAATGACATCAAGCTGGCCATGCGTGAGTGTATTCTCAAGCTGCTTTGGCCAAAGGACGACATTGTCAGCTTCTTCGAAGCAAACAGTTGCACAAAGAGCGATATCAAGGCCATTGGCGATCACAAGACCATGCATCGGTACGCAATCGTTGATGCAATGTTCAAACACCTAAGTGCCAAACCCGATGAGGGGCTCGGCCAGTTTCGAGCAATGCTTCAGACACTCATCAACTGGAAGCATTTCGACTCTTACTACTTTGATACACTCAAGAAGCTGAGTCGTACCGAAGCAGAGAGCGCAGTCACACATCTAAAGCAGCTTCAGGAAATTCGCGACCACAAGATTCAGGAGCAGCGAAAAGAGCGAGAGCGTAAGGAGTCTGCTGCCCGCGCCCCAAACACAACGCTACCTGAACTCAAGACCAAGTTTATCGCTCTTCTTCAAGGAGAGGAAGTCGGGGCAAAACGAGGTTATGCACTAGAAAAAATTCTGCAGTCGCTCTCCCAACTGTCCTCACTTGAGGTGACTGAACCATTCCGAGTGAACGGTGAGCAAATCGACGGTGCGGTGAAGTACGACGGAGAGCACTACATTATCGAAGCAAAATGGCAAGACAAAGCAGCTGCCAATGAGGCTGTATATCAATTCGCCGGCAAGATTGAGGGGAAGATGTATGGGCGCGGGCTTTTCTTTTCGATCCATGGATTCAGCGAGCATGTAATGGATTCGCTCGTAGCGGGTAAAGCCATCAAGACCGTTTTCGTGGACGGGGGTGATTTGATAGTTGTTCTCGAGGGACTCCTTGGATTCACCGAAATGCTGGATCGCAAGATTAAAGCCGCACAAACGAAAGGTCTAATTTACGTTGATGCCATAACCGGCAAAGCCAAGCAGTAGATATGGGAAAACGGAAAAATGGAAGCTGATATAAGTCAACAGAGTGATTGGGAAGTAATGTTGAACGGCAACCCCCAAGATCTACGCCAGCTTAGCGAAGCGGGTATTAGCATTGATTATTTTCGGATTTGGGGCGGGATTGATCACTGGCATGACTGTCCTAACGATCACTTCAGTTTCAACTCACTCTACTTCGAGAATGAGCAAGACCTAGAGGTCGTTTGGCAGGTGTCGTATGAACTGGTGAGTTTGTTCAATGGAGCCTCCGAACTTTACTGGCAAGGCTATCGCAAGCTCTCCATTCACAGCATAAATTTTCGAGAGAAGCCCATTGTATTCTCGGAAAAAGCTGCGGTATCAGGCCTACTGCAACGTCCCGCAATCTCTCTCCGCAAGAGAGATGAGGAGCTGACAAATGCCTTCAAAACATCGTCACGACTCGGCCTTCTTGTGCTAGCTACTGAGAATGATGATGTATACATGATTTTAAAGTATCTGGATCTCGACAGGAGCTGGGCTAATTACTACAAGTTGATGGAGACTGTTGATTCGCACACCGCCCTAAAGAAACTTCAAATCACCGATTTCTCAGCAGAGAGGAAGAGGTTTACCAATACGGCCAACAATTTTTCTCTTGCGGGTTTTGATTCACGCCACGGCTTCAAGCAGATTGTGAAAGAAAATAAAACGCCCTCCATGAAGCTTGAAGAAGCTCACGCGTACGTTACGGGACTATGCAAACGCTACCTCCAGGCGGCATACCCGAGATACTGTTGCTGACCTCCATACTCGACTGAGGTGGAGCATATTGACCACTTGTGTGAACTGCTTCATAGGGAGTGATCTGGATGATTGAGGATGCCGAGAAAGACCATCAAGCCCACCGAATTCATGCCCGCTCCTAGCCGCATACAGTCGACCATCAAGAAATAGCAGCCACCACTCATCCAAGCACAGCATTGACCATCCGAATCATCTCAGGGAGATTACTAGCAGCGACAACCTCTATAGGGGATCGCCCCTGCAGTTGCTCGTACGGCTGTAGCAATACGCGATGCAGGTGCCACGCATCAACCTTGTCACTATGCTTGCTCATCAACGAGTGCGTCAGACTGTGCTTGAGCGGATCAAGCTGCCAGTCAGGAATCCGCTGACCGCGGTTCCCCACGCTCAACGTCAGCAGCTTGCCGTCCTTGATCTCTCGATTGATCTGATCACGGGATTTGCCTGCCAGCCTGGCGAACTGCACCACCGACAGGTTGTGGGGGGCCTCATAGATTTCGAGCATTTCCATTCGCTCGCGCTGGAAATCCGAAATCGCAACCTCCGCAGGCACCACTGGCTCAGGAACGGCCGGCACCGCTGACAACCGTTTGGCCGACGTACTGATCGCCGATGACACCACAACAGGCAACGTATCAGGTGCTCTCGAATCCACAGCAGCCCCGTTACCATCATCCAGAACCGGCATACCATCAATGCGGATGGACAGGTGCGCGCTCGCTGCACTGACGTCACCCTGCTCCAGCAGGTCGAGCCGATCAGCCCAGTCCTGAACCATCTTCCGACGTGGCTCCACGTACAGGGCGTGGTTATAGGTGGCGCTTACCTTGTCAGGGTCTGCGTGCGAGAGCTGAGCATCCACCCAGGTCTTGAGGTAACCGATTTCGTTGAGGGCAGTGGAAATCGTGGCGCGAATACCGTGGCCGGTGAGCAGCCCCTCGTAGCCCATGCGCTTGAGCGCTGCATTCAACGTGTTTTCACTGATGCGCTTTTTCAGATCGCTGCGGTGAGCCAGCAGATAGCGCTGTGCAGGTTTGACCTGCGCCAGCAAGTAGCGAGCAATCTCGATCGCCTGAACAGATAGAGGCACGATGTAGGGGGGAATGTCCTGCAGCCGCTTCCCGCGCTTACGCGCGCTGTCCTGCAGCTGCTTGACCACCTCGGCCGGAATGATCCACAAGCCACGCTCAAGATCGAACTGACCTGGAGTCGCTTGACGCAATTCGCCGGTGCGCACGCCGGTCAACAACAGCAGCCGGATACCCAACTGCGTGGTGACCGTTCCTCCATAACGACGCAGCTTGCACAGCAGGTCGGGCAACTCTTCCAGTCGCAGGAACGGGTTGTTGACAACGGGGGGCACGGGCAAAGCAACTACATCCAGGTCTGATGCCGGGTTGCCCTCCAACCCTTCAACCTTCACCAGGGCATAGCGGAACAACTGCCTGAACCAGGTGCGCAACTTCTCGGCAGTCGTGAACGCCTTGCGCCGCTCGACCCGGGCAATCACCTCCAGCAAATCAGCGCGGCGGACATTGTAGATCGACATGGAGCCCAGCGTGGGCAACACGTTCTTGTCGAAGATGCGCTGAATCTGCGAGAGCGTGCTCTGCCGCCCTTCCTTGAGTTCGAGCTTGCGATGCGCCAACCACTGCAGATACAACGACTTGAAGCTGTGCTCCGCCGCCAGGCATACAGCTCGGAACTTCTGCTTCCGGTCGATCTTCGGGTTGATGCCCTTGGCCAGTAGGGCTCGGCCCTCGTCGCGTAATTCACGCGCTTCCCGGAGACTGATCTCCGGGTAGGTACCCAGGGACATCCGTTGTTGTCGGCCAGCCCAGTAGTACCTGAAATGCCAAGACCTGCCACCTTTGGCAGAGATGGCCAGCGAAAGGCCGTCACTATCACGGAGGGTATAATCTTTGCCCGTAGGCCGGGCGTGCCTGATGGAGAAGTCGGTGAGAGCCATGATCGTGATCCTGAACATGAGTCAGAAGCAGATACTTTTCCCGTCGACCCCACTCCTCCCAGCAACAATCCGGAAACCAAACCGCCCGTATTGATGTACTTAAAAAAGGACTCAATTTTCGCGGCTTGGAGTGGTTTCCAGTGACTTTCTCTGGAACGAAAAAAGGGCCTTGCGGCCCTTTTTTCAATGATTTACAGACTTCAGTGGACGTCTATAGATCATAATTTGGAGCGGGAAACGAGACTCGAACTCGCGACCCCGACCTTGGCAAGGTCGTGCTCTACCAACTGAGCTATTCCCGCATCAACTTGTTGCAACCTCCAGCTTTCGGCCGGAGGGTAACGCCAT
>Ga0182735_1000130_pt1 | contig 96560 bp, 88 predicted proteins | sample eDN5th30CKraftMG_FD_128524 | JGI IMG/M metagenome (GOLD analysis project Ga0182735, IMG submission 128524) | Enriched Miracle-Growth compost microbial communities from Emeryville, California, USA - eDNA 5th pass 30_C Kraft MG (version 2) (version 2) ... | reverse complement strand
GCAAGTTGAAGCAACAGCGCCGCATCGCCACGCGCTATGACAAGACCGTCCTGTCGTTCGAGAGCTTCCTCAATCTCGCCGCAGCAAGACTATGGATGCAATCTTTTGTCAACGCGGCCTAGGGTGGATCGACATTCCGCGTCGGATTTACAAACCTGTGTCATGCTGAACGTGTTTCAGCATCCATTGCCCCTTTGAGACCTGAACTTGAAGGCAGGATGGATGCTGAAACAAGTTCAGCATGACGGAGAATAGGAATAGCGGGGCGGCCTGTTATTCCAGAAACTTGAATGTCGATTGGTCCTAGGCGGCCATCCCGTATGCGCGTGGCGACCTGCGGAGTGTCGCCCGGTCAGCGCTCCATCAGGCGCGGCATCAGTTCCACGAAATTGCAGGGGCGGAAGCGATTGTCGAGCTGGTGGACGAGGATCTGGTCCCACCCGTCCCGCACCGCGCCGGTCGAGCCGGGCAGCGCGAAGATATAGGTGCCGCGCGTCACGCAGGCGCAGGCGCGCGACTGGATGGTCGATGTGCCGATGGTCTGGAAGCTCAGCCAGCGGAACAGCTCGCCAAAGCCGGGAATGGGCTTGTCCTGCACGGTCTCGATCGCTTCGGGCGTCACGTCGCGGCCGGTCACGCCGGTGCCGCCGGTGGTGATGATGACGTCCACGTCGCGATCGTCGATCCAGCCGTGGAAGCGCGCCACTATGTCCTCGACCCGGTCGACGCAGATCGCCCGATCCCGCAGCCTGTGACCGGCCTGTGCGATCCGCGCGGCGAGCGTGTCGCCCGAGCGGTCGTCGGCGAGGGTGCGGCTGTCGGAGACGGTGAGCAGGGCGATATTGACCGGCAGGAACGGCCGGCCCTCGTCAATTGGCACCGAAGGCGACTCCTGTCGGCGCCATGCGCACCGCGACCGTCTGGCCATTCTCCGGGAAGCGCGTCCACAGGCCCTGCGCCATGGCGGCGAGCGCGGGCGAGCGGCCCTGATCGTCGATCTGGTAGATCCAGTAGTTGCGCAGCACCGCATTCAGATAGGCGCGGGTCTCGTAATAGGGCACCGATTCGATGAAGAGCAGCGGATCGCCCTCGTCGCGCACCTGCACATTCCAGCGCTCGATGGGCACCGGCCCGGCATTATAGGCGGCCACGACCTTGGGCAGCAGCCCGCCGGTCGCGCTCATCCGTGCGAGCTTGGCGAGATACATCTGGCCGAGCGCGAGGTTGGTGGCGGGATCGTACAGCTGGTCGGCGGAATAGGCCATGCCGGCCTCCGCCGCCAGATCGCCGCCGGTGCCGGTCCGCACCTGCATCACGCCGCGCGCATCGGCGGCGCTGCGGGCATTGGCCTGGAAGCGCGATTCCTGCAGCGCATGGGCGAACACCAGCGCGCGATCGACATGCCAGCCATTGCTCGGCGCCCAGTCCGGCCGGGGGTAGCGCGTATAGGCCGGCGCGCGCTGGCCGCCGGGCGAGCGATGGGCGAGCCAGAGCTGCGTGGTCGGCAAGGAGAGATCGCTCGCGAGGTGGACGAGCGCGCTATAGTCGGCATCGCTGCTCAGCGCGGCCTCGTGGCGAAGCACGGCGTCCGCGCCGGTGCTGCGGCCCATCGCGGCGAGGGTGACGGCGTTGCGCACATTGGGCCGGGCCGAGAGCCGCGTCCAGTCCGCGGCCGAGACATGCTCGCGGGTCAGCGCCGGATTGGGGCCGAGCCCCAGCGTCTCGCGCGCGAGCAGGCCGTAGAAGGTCTCGTCCTCGCGGGCGGCGGCGCGCAGCAGCGCGTTCACGCGCTCGGGGTGGTGATCCGCCATCACGGCGCGCGCGGCCCAGAAATAGCCGCCGCTGCGCTGGTCGGCATCATTGCCGTTGACGGCGGACTGGTAGAAGGCCGTGGCGGCGACATCATATTGCCGGTCCCGCCAGGCCGCCAGGCCCTGCACCCAGTGCGCGGCCGCCAGAAACGGCCCTGCGCCGCTTTGCGCGGCCCGCTCCGCCATGCGCCGCGCGCCAGTCGTCTCGCCACAGATATAATAGGACCAGGCGATGCGCTGGCGCAGCTCGGTGCGCGCTTCGGCTGAGAGGTTGGTGTCCGCGCCCGCGAGCAGCGCTTCGCCATCGCCGGGCCGATCGTCGCGGATCATCTGGAGGATCTGGCCGCGCATGCTGTCGGCGAGGCTGTCACCCTCCACCGCGCGCAGGATGCGGCGCTGGGGTGTCGCGCCGGCCCAGAGCAGTTCGCGCTCGGCCGGGCGATTGGGCAGCACCTGCGCGCCGCGTAGTGTGGCGAGGCGGCCGAGTTGCTCGGCCTGCGGCAAATAGGGCGCCTTGTTGAGCAGATCGAGCAGGTCGAACAGCTCCACGCGCGGCGATCCGCGGGCCGTGTAGAGCTCGGCCAGCAGATAGGGCCGCATGCTGTCATCGTCCGGCAGGGTGAGGATCGCGGCCTTGGCCTCGTCCCACCGGCTGCCCGAGAGCATCGAGAGAATGTCGCCATAGCGCGCGCGCTGCTCAGCACTGGGCCCGGCGATGAGCGAGCCGGCGCCAATGCCGGCCGGGGGGGCGGCGGGCGCCGCCAGCGCGGGCGCGGTCATGGCGACCATGACGGCAAACAGGGCAGTCGCGCGGCCGATCATCGATGCAACACTCCGTTGAGCAGACGGAGCGTCTGCCAGCTTCTGGCCTTGATCGCCGGCCGGTTCATCAGCAGGTCGAGCGCGGGCAGGGGAAGCGCGGGCAAAGTGCCGCCCACATGGTTAACCTCGGGTAAACAGGTCATTGGCCCGGATGCAAGCGACCCAAGCAGCGCACGGCTCGTCCGATCGCCGATGAGGATCGCCGCGCGGGGCCGGGCGAGGACGAGATAATGCCGCATCCGCGCGCCGAGCTGGCCCAGCACCGCATCGTCGAGCAGGCCGCCCGCGGGGCGGCGCGTCGCCAGGCTGGCGAGGGCGATTTCTTCCGGCGCCAGCCCGACCGTGGAGAGCATGGCGCGCAGGAAGCGATGCTGCGCAGCATTGAGCGGCATTGCGCTGTCGATCGGCTCGGCGTCCGGCATGTCGAGGATCAGCAGGAGCGGCGCCTCCACCTGCGACGCGGGCAGGAACAGCGGGCCGCCCCACGGCGCTTCGGGCTGCGCGGTCTCATGGGCCAGCCAATCGACGAAGGCCGCAAGCGTATCGGGTGCGGCGACGGGATCGGCCTGTGGCGGGGCGGGCATTGCCGCCGCGCGGTCCTCGCGCGCATTCGCGGCGGGCCGCTCGACCGGCGCCGACGCGGGCGCGACCGCGCGCCAATCATGCGCGGCGTCGCTCGTGGCGGTATGGAAACCGGCCTCGCGCCACCAGAGCGCATAAGCGCCCATCGCATCGTCTATCGAATATCCGGCCCCGCCTAACATCGCGGGCGACTAGAGACAGAGGTTGACGAAGCGGTCAACTCTGCCGCATCGCGGACGCCCGCAAGCCGTTGGGGATTTGCGGTGACCGGACCCACACGCATGGGAGAAAGCTGACATGTCCGAACGCGAGTCCATGCCCTATGACGTGGTGATCGTGGGCGGTGGCCCGGCTGGCCTCAGTGCCGCCATCCGCCTGAAGCAGCGCGCGGCCGCCGCCGGCGCGGAGATCAGCGCCTGCGTGCTCGAGAAGGGCTCGGAGATCGGCGCGCATATCCTGTCCGGCGCGGTCATCGATCCGAAGGCGCTCGATGAACTGCTGCCCGAATGGCGCGAGATGGGCTGCCCGCTCGCGCAGGTGCCGGTGAGCGAGAATCACCACTGGTTCCTGGGCAAGGAAGCCAAGGTCGCGATCCCGCACATCTTCACGCCGCCCTTCATGCACAACAAGGGCACCTATACCGGATCGCTCGGCTCGCTGTGCCGCTGGCTCGCCGAGCAGGCGGAGGGGCTGGGCGTGGAGATATTCCCCGGCTTCCCGGCCGCCGAGATCCTCTATCATCCCGATGGCGCGGTGAAGGGCGTGGCGACGGGCGACATGGGCATTGCCCGCGACGGCAGCGCCAAGCCCGATTACCAGCCCGGCCTGGAACTCCATGCCCGCTACACCTTGTTCGCCGAGGGCGCGCGCGGCCACCTCACCAAGCAGCTCAAGGCCCGTTTCGATCTGGAGAGCGAGAGCGATCCGCAGACCTATGGCCTGGGCGTCAAGGAATTGTGGGACATCGCCCCGGACAAGCATGTGCCCGGCCGCGTCATCCATACCCAGGGCTGGCCGCTGGCGGACGCCTATGGCGGCGGGTTCCTCTATCACCAGGCCAATGGCCAGGTGGCGCTCGGCTTCGTGGTGGGGCTGGGCTATCGCAATCCCTATCTCAGCCCGTTCGAGGAATTCCAGCGCTGGAAGCAGCATCCCGCGATCCGCGCGGTGCTGGAGGGCGGCAAGCGCATCTCCTATGGCGCGCGCGTCATCAACGAGGGCGGCTGGCAATCCATCCCCACGCTGGTGATGCCCGGCGCGGCGCTGATCGGCTGCTCGGCCGGCTTCGTGAACGTGCCGCGCATCAAGGGCACGCACACGGCGATGAAATCGGCGATGCTGGCCGCCGACGCGGTGGCCGATGCCGTCGCGGCGGATCGTTCGGGCGATGTGCTGTCGGCCTATCCGGCGGCGCTGGACCAGAGCTGGATCGCCGACGAGCTGAAGATGGTGCGCAATGCCGGCCCCGCGCTCGGCAAGTTCGGCAACACATTGGGCACGCTGGTCGCGGGCATCGACATGTGGATGCGCTATCTCAGGATCGGCCTGCCCTTCACCATCCGCAACAAGGCGGACCACAGCAAGCTGTGGCGCAAGGACCAGGTCCGCAAGATCGACTATCCCAAGCCGGACGGCGTCATCAGCTTCGATCGGCTGACCTCGCTGTTCCTCTCGGGCACCAATCATGAGGAGGACCAGCCGGTCCATCTCCAGCTCAAGGACCCGGACGTTCCGATCCGCTACAATCTCCCGCTCTATGACGAGCCGGCGCGGCTCTATTGCCCGGCCAATGTCTATGAGGTGCTGGAGGATGCGGAGGGCAATCCGCGCTTCCAGATCAACGCGCAGAATTGCGTCCACTGCAAGACCTGCGACATCAAGGACCCGACCCAGAACATCAACTGGGTCGCGCCGGAAGGCGGGGGCGGGCCGACCTATCCGAATATGTGAGGGCGGCCCCGACCATCGGCGCTACAGATCCCGGATCGAATAGTCCTTCCGCTCCAGATAGGTGCCGTCCATCAGGTCCGGCAGGCCGGAATCGGCGATCACGACGCGCTTCCTGATCTTCCAGCGTCCCGCCTGCCGGACCAGCAGGTCATATTCGCGGCCCTGCTCGATGAGGCGGGGCGGGCCCTTGAGCGTGTCGTTGAGGGTCTGCGTCCACAGCATCTGCGCGCGCGCCGTGTCGCCGTCCAGCTCGATGAAGAGGTTGGACAGGATCATGCGGAACGTGCCGGTGAGATTGGGCTTGTCGGCCGCGACGTTGCGATAGAGCTCGGCAATCTCCGCCTTGGTGCGGCAGACGAGGCCGTTCACGTCCAGCTCGGCCTCATCGGTGAAGAAGCCGCCGAAACCCTCGGGATCGCCCGAACCGAGCCCGGAATAATAGCGCACGAAGACTTCCTCGATCGCCATGCGGTCCAGCACCTGCCGGGCCAGCGCCACGGCGTCGTCCGTCTTGTCCAAAGTCTCGCTCATCACCATCCACTCCTTATCATGTTCAGTATTTACTCTAGCCGAATTCGCCGGCCTGACAAGCCGGCCTGACAAGGCGTCTCGCGGATGCAGACAGGGCCGCGCCTTGCCGCTATCAACGGCCGATGCTCACCGAAACCGCCCATGCCAAGGTCAATCTCGCCCTCCATGTCCGCGCGCGCCGGGCGGATGGCTATCATGAGCTGGAGAGCCTGTTCGCCTTCTGCGCGGACGGGGACGACCTGCGCGCGTCCGTGCGGGACGATGGCGCGCTCACCCTGACGATCGAGGGCTCGTTCGCGGACGATCTGGGCGCCGATGCGGACAATCTCGTGCTGCGCGCCGCCCATACGCTGCGGGAGGCGAGCGGCACGCGGTCCGGCGCCGATCTCGTGCTGGACAAGCGCCTGCCGATCGCGTCCGGCATCGGCGGCGGCTCGGCGGATGCGGCGGCGACGCTGCGCCTGCTGGTGCGGCTTTGGGATCTGCGGCCGATGGAGATCGACTTCCCGGCCATCGCCGCCGCGCTCGGCGCGGATGTGCCGGCCTGTATCGGGTCGCGCACCGTGTTCGGCACCGGCGTGGGCGAGCGGCTGGAGACCGTGGACGTCGATCTGGCCGGAACGCCGATCCTGCTGGTCAATCCGCTGGTGCCATGCCCCACCGGCCCGGTGTTCGCGCGCTGGGACGGGCTGGATCGCGGCCCGCTCGATCCGCTCGAATGGCGGCGCGGGCGCAATGATCTGGGCCCCGGCGCGATCGCGCTGGTGCCGGAGATCGACGAGATTCTGGCGGTGCTGCGCGCGCAATTGCCCGGCCTTGCGCGCATGTCCGGCTCCGGCGCGACCTGTTTCGCGCTGTTCGCGAGCGAGGGCGAGCGCGACGCCGCCGCCCATCGCATCGCGGACGATCATCCCGACTGGTGGCTGATGACCTCGTCCTTGCGCTGAGCCCGTGCGCGCCACCGTGGGTTCGCGCTTTCGCGCGGCCGGCGGGAGCGCTAAGCCTGCGCCATGGACAATGCCTATCAGATCCTCGGCGATCCGCGCGCGCCGATCCTCATCATCGCCGACCACGCCTCCAGCCATGTGCCGGACGGCATCGACCTGGGCCTGCCGCCCGAGACGATGCGCGAGCATGTCGCGCTGGACATCGGCGTGGCGGAGGTGGCGGCGCTGCTCGTCGCGTCGGGCGATTGCTGCGCGATCCTGGGCGGCGTCTCGCGGCTGGTGATCGATTATAATCGCGAGCCGGACGCCGCCGGCCTCGTGCCCGTCCATAGCGACGGCCATCATGTCGAGGGCAATCAGGTGGCCGATGTCGCCGATCGGCTGACCCGCTTCTACGATCCCTATCATGCGCGCGTGGCCGATCTGGCCGGGCAGGCGCACCGGCCGTTCCTGCTCTCGCTGCACAGCTTCACGCCCGCCCTGCGCAGCCGGCCGGAGGAAGCGCGGCCATGGGATATCGGCATCCTCTACAATGCGGACGATCGCGCGCCGCGCATCGCCATGCCATTGCTCGCCGGGGCGGGGCTGGTTGTCGGCGAGCAGGAGCCCTATTCGGGCAAGCTGCTCAACGCGAGCATGAACCGCCATGCCGAGGCGCATGGCCGGCCCTATCTGGGCGTCGAGATGCGGCAGGACCTTGTCGGCGACGCGGCGGGGCAGCGGCGCTTCGCCGACATATTGCATCCGGTTCTGGTGCAGTGCCGCAATGCCCTTGCGTGAACCTGCCCTTTGGAGGAAAGGGACCGCGTAGAGAAAGGCCAGTTCCATGACGCATCAGTTCGACAAGTCCAAGCTCCCCAGCCGCCATGTCTCGGTCGGCCCGGAGCGCGCCCCGCACCGCAGCTATTATTACGCGATGGGCATGACCGAGGAGCAGATTGCCCGGCCTTTCGTAGCCATCGCCTCCGCCGGCAATGACAGCGCGCCCTGCAACACCACGCTGGATTTCCAGGCGGATGTCTGCCGCCGGGGCGTCGAGGAGGCCGGCGGCACATCGCGCCGGTTCAACACCATCACCGTGACGGACGGCATCGCCATGGGCCACCAGGGCATGAAAAGCTCGCTGGTCAGCCGCGAGGTCATCGCGGACTCGGTGGAGCTCTCCGTGCGCGGCCATTGCTATGACGCGCTCGTCACCTTCGCGGGTTGCGACAAGTCGCTGCCCGGCATGATGATGGCCATGCTGCGCCTCAACGTGCCCTCCATCTTCGTCTATGGCGGATCGATCCTGCCGGGCCGGTTCGAGAATCGCGACGTCACCGTGGTCGACGTGTTCGAGGTGGTCGGTAAATATGCCGCCAAGGCCTGCCCCCTGTCCGAAGTGATCGCGCTCGAGAAAGTCGCGTGCCCCGGCCATGGCGCATGCGGCGGCCAGTATACGGCGAACACCATGGCCTGCGTGGGCGAGGCGATCGGCCTCTCGCTGCCCAACAGCAACATGGCGCCCGCGCCCTACAAGAGCCGCGAGGAAGTCGCCGTGGCTGCCGGCCGTCAGGTGATGGAACTGCTCGCGCGCAACATCCGCCCGCGCGACATCTGCACGCGCGAGGCGTTCGAGAATGCCGCGCGCATCGTCGCGGCGACCGGCGGCTCGACCAATGGCGCGCTGCACCTGCCCGCCATGGCGAACGAGTGCGGCATCGATTTCGACCTGTTCGACGTGGCCGGGATCTTCAAGTCCACGCCCTATATCGCGGACCTCAAGCCCGGCGGCAAATATGTCGCCAAGGACATGTATGAGGCGGGCGGCATCTACATGCTGATGAAGACGCTGCTGGCCGAGGGCCTGCTGCATGGCGACTGCCTGACCGTGACCGGCAAGACGCTGGCCGAGAATATCGACGAGGTCACCTGGAACCCGGACCAGAAGGTCATCTACGACGCGAAGGCGCCGATCACGCCGACCGGCGGCGTCGTCGGCCTCAAGGGCACGCTGGCGCCCGAAGGCGCGATCGTGAAGGTGGCCGGCATGCACCGGCTCCAGTTCGAGGGGCCGGCGGTGGTGTTCGACTGCGAGGAGGATGCCTTCGCGGCGGTCGAGCAGCGCAGGATCGAGGAAGGCCAGGTCCTCGTCATCCGCTATGAAGGCCCCAAGGGCGGGCCGGGCATGCGCGAGATGCTCTCGACCACGGCGGCGCTCTACGGTCTGGGCATGGGCGAGAAAGTCGCGCTCATCACGGACGGACGCTTCTCGGGCGGCACGCGCGGCTTCTGCATCGGCCATGTCGGGCCGGAAGCGGCCGATGGCGGGCCGATCGCGCTGGTCGAGGATGGCGACATCATTGCCATCGACGCGGAGGCGGGGACCATCGACCTCAAGGTGGACGAGGCCGTGCTCGCCGCGCGGCGCGCCAGCTGGCAGCCGCGCTCCAATGATTATCAGGCCGGCGCGCTGTGGCGCTATTCCCGCAATGTCGGTCCGGCGCGGACGGGTGCGGTGACGCATCCGGGCGCCAAAGCGGAGACGCATGTCTACGCGGATATCTGACCGATCGGCGGCGGCGGGCGCGCTGTGCCTGCTCGCCGCCTGCAATGGCGCGTCCCCGGCCGATGAACCGGCCGGGCGCTCGCCGGTGGAGACGGTCAGGACCTGGGTCACGGGGCTGGGCGACCGCCGTGACCTCATCGCGTGCGCCATGCGCGAGGGCGCGCCGCTGGCCGGGGATTGCCGCATCGAGATATTGGACGACGCGCACGGGCGCGTGCTGATCCTCTCGACGCCCGATGGCGGTTTCCGCCGCATGCGCCTGGCCGCCGATGGCGCGATCAGCGCCGCCGATGGCGCGGACGAGGTCCGCACCGTGAGCGATGCCCGGCATGTGCTCGTGGCCATTGCGGGCGAGCGCTATGCGGTGCCGCTGGCCGTGCTCGCACCGGACCACACGCCATGAAGGGCGCGCCGATCCTCACGAGCGAGGGCATGCGCACGGCCGAGGCGGCGATCTTCGCGGCCGGTGTCGATCCCTATGCGCTGATGCGGCGGGCCGGCGAGGGCGCCGCCGAGATCATCTGGCGGGTCGGCCATCTGCGCGACACGCTGGTGCTGTGCGGCCCCGGCAACAATGGCGGGGACGGCTTCGTCATCGCCCATGCCCTGCGCGCGGCGGGTGTGAGCGTGCGCGTGGCGGCGCTGGGCGGGAGCCGGACGGAAAGCAGCCGCAAGGCGCGCGCGGCGTGGGACGGCGAGATCGAGGACATCATGACCGCCGCGCCGGCGACGCAGATCGTCGATGCGCTGTTCGGCATCGGCCTGGTCCGCGCGCTTGAGGATCGGCTGGCGGAGCGGCTGGGCGAACTGGTCGGCGCGGCGCAGCATGGTTTCGCGATCGACGTGCCGAGCGGGATCGACAGCGACGGCGCGGTCGCGCTTTCGCCGGTGCCGGCCTTCACCCATTGCATCGCGCTCGGCGCGTGGAAGCCGGCGCATATGCTGCTGCCCGCGCGGCACTATGCCGCGCAGCATTGGCTGGTCGATATCGGCGTGGCGCCATCGTCCGAGGGCGCGCACGCGCTGGCGATGCCGCGCATCGCGGCGCCGGGCGTGGACAGCCATAAATATCGGCGCGGGCTCGTCGCGATCCTGTCCGGCGCGATGAGCGGGGCGGCGGCGCTGGCGGCCGAAGCGGCGGCGCATGGCGGCGCGGGCTATGTGCGGCTGTTCTCGAAACAGAAGCTCGCGGGCCTGAGCCACGCCATCGTGCGCAGCGAGGTGATGGATTTCGATCGCGTGGACGCCGCGCTGATCGGCCCCGGCCTGGGCCGGGACGTGGATGCCCATGAGCGCCTCGTCACGGCCCGCTGGAGCGGGGTGCCGCTGGTCGCGGATGCCGATGCGCTCTGGCTGCTGGCCGAACATGGGTTCGGCGATGGCGCGGTACCGGTGGTGATGACGCCGCATGAAGGGGAGTTCAGCCATTTGTTCGGCAAGGGTGAAGGCAACAAGATCGAGCGCACATGCGCTGCCGCCGCGCGGGCGGGCAGCGTGATCGTGCACAAGGGGCCCGATACGGTGATCGCCGCGCCGGACGGGCGCTGCGCGGTCGCCGGGCCGGTCTCGTCCTGGCTCTCGACGGCCGGCACGGGCGATGTGCTGGCCGGCCTGTGCGCCGCGCGCCTCGCGGTGACGGGCGATCCCTTCCGCGCCGCCTGCGAGGCGGTCTGGCTGCATGGCGAGGCCGCGCGCCGGGCCGGCGCCGCCTTCGTCGCGGACGACCTCGTTGCCCATGTCCCCGCCGCGCTGGCGAGCGCGCTGTGAGCGCGGCCGATCTCATCATCCGCATCGCGGCGCGCGGTGACGGCGTCACCGCCGATGGCCGCCATGTGCCGATGAGCGCGCCGGGCGACCGGCTGCTGCCCGATGGCGGGCTGGCGCCGGGGCCGCAGCATGTGGCGCCGGTCTGCCGCCATGTGCCCGATTGCGGCGGCTGCCAGCTCCAGCACCTGTCCGACGCGGCCTATGCCGATTATGTGCGGGATCGTGTCGCCGGGGCGCTGGTCGGGCAGGATGTGCCTGCCGGTGACGTCACCGCGCCGCATGTCTCGCCGGCGCGCGCGCGCCGCCGCGCCGCGCTGCGTGCGCTCAAGCTCGGCAAGCGGGTCCAGTTCGGCTTTTCCGGGCAGGGCAGTCACCGGATCGTCGATCTGGCGCAATGCGAGATCATGGAGCCGCGCCTGTTCGCGCTGGTCGCGCCGCTGCGCGCGCTGTTCGCGCGGATGCTGCCGGATCGCCAGCCCGGCTCGGCCGATCTGGCGCTGGTCGACCAGGGCGTCGATGTCGTGCTGAGCGGACTGCGGGTCGAGGGCCTTGCCGATACCGAGGCGCTGCTGGACTTCGCGCAGGACAATGCGCTCGCCCGGCTGATGCTGGATGGCGAGGATGGCCCGATGACCCTGTGGGAGCCCGATCCGGTGACGGTGCGCTTCGGTGATATCCCGGTGGGCTTTCCGCCGCGCGCCTTCCTGCAGGCCACGCGGGACGGCGAGGCCGCGCTGGTCGCGGAAGTGCGCCGGGCGTTGGGCGAGGCTGCGATGGTGGCCGATCTGTTCGCCGGGCTGGGCACCTTCGCGCTCGCCGTGGCGAAGGATGTGCCGGGACGCAAAGTCTATGCCGCCGAGGCCGCGCGCGATCTGGTGCTGGCGCTGCGGGACGGGGGCAACCGGCTGCCCGGCCGCGTCTTCCCCGAGCATCGCGACCTGTTCCGCCGGCCCCTGACCGCGAAGGAGCTGGACCGGTTCGATGCCGTCATCCTCGATCCGCCGCGCGCCGGCGCGCGCGAGCAGGTGCAGGAGCTGGCCCAGTCCCATGTGCCCACGATCGTCTATGTGTCGTGCAATCCCGCCAGCTTCGCGCGCGATGCGGCCACGCTGGTGGGGGCGGGCTACCGGATCGAGCGGGTGAAGCCGGTCGGCCAGTTCCGCTGGTCCACCCATGTGGAGCTGGTGGCGACGTTCAGGCGCTGAGGCGCAGCGCGGCAAGCAATCCGTTCGCGGCGAGCACGGCCAGCAGGATCGAGGACAGGAAGAACAGGCTCGCGCGCACCGGAATGGTGTTCACTTTCGCCTGCCAGAGGCTGTGCACGATGCGGATCGCCACATAGGCCCAGGCGAAGCCGACATTGAGCGGCGTGCCCTGGCCCAGCACCGCGAGGCCGATCACGGTCGCGTAGAAGATGGTCGGCTGCTCCATGAGATGGACATAATTATGCGCCGGCCAGTTGATCTCGCGCGGCAGCAGCCGGTCGAGATCGCCGCCGCGTCCGCCGCGCGCCTGTTCGGGCGGGATGCGCAGCCTGCGGAGCGCGGGCAGGCGCACCACGACCAGCCACACCAGCATGACGATCGACCACAGGACGAGCGCCATGGCCGGCGCGATCAGATTGGCGGACATGTGAAAAACCTCCCCGGAACCAGTCCGGGGAGGCTCTATCATTCTGCCGCGTTTGGCAATCGCCGCCGATCAGCGGCGCAGCGTGACGACGTTGGAGAAGCTCGGCTCGGGCAGGTCGTCCCGGTAGAGGCTCGCCATCGGCTCGTCGGCCACTTCGCAGACCGTCTCCGCGCCGAAGCCGTTGAAATCGGTGCGCATCGCGCTGCCATAGGCGCCGAGCATGCCGATCTCGATATAGTCGCCGACCTTGATGTCGGCCGGCAGGTGGAACGGGCCGGCCATATAGTCCATGTCGTCGCAGGTCGGGCCGTAGAAGCTGAACGCTTCCTGGTCCGTCTCGTTGGCGGCCGGGCGGAGCAGCCGCACCGGGAAGCGCCAGCCCAGATGCGCGGCGTCGAACAGCGCGCCATAGGCGCCGTCATTGATGTACAGCTCGTTCCCGCGCCGGCGCTCGACCCGCACGATCAGCGAATTATACTCGGCGGACAGGGCCCGGCCCGGCTCGCACCACAGCTCGGCCGAGTAGGAAATCGGCAGGCTCTCGAAGGCGCGGTGGATGGCGCGGAAATAATCCTCCAGCGGCGGCGGCTCCATGCCGGGATAGGAGGAGGGGAAACCGCCCCCCACGTCCACGATGTCCACCGTGACCGACGCATCGACGATGGCGGCGCGCACACGCTCGATCGCCTGCACATAGGCATGGGGGCTCATCGCCTGGCTGCCGACATGGAAGCAGATGCCGAGCGCGTCGGCCGCCTGGCGGGTGGCCATCAGCAGTTCGCGCGCATCGGCCAGCTCGCAGCCGAACTTGGCGGCGAGGCTGAGCTTGCTGTGCTCGGAGGAGACGCGCAGGCGCACGCACAGTTCAAGGTCGGGCGCATTGCGCGTCGCGCGGACGATCTTCTCCAGCTCTTCCATGGAATCGAGCGAGAAGGTGCGCACGCCGTGCTGGAAATAGGCCTCGCGGATCGCTTCCTCGGCCTTCACCGGATGCATGAAGCACAGCTTCGCCTCGGGCAGCGTGCGCGCCACGGCGCGGACCTCGACGATCGAGGCCACATCGAAATGCGTGATGCCCGCCGCCCACAGCGTCTTGAGCAGCGCCGGCGAGGGATTGGCCTTGACGGCATAGAGCGAGCGCCCCGGGAACTTCTGCGAGAAGAACCGGGCTGCGCGGGCGGCTGCCTGCGGGCGAATAAGCGTTACCGGAGCTGCCGGTTTGAGGGAGAGAGCTACCCCCAGCGCGCTATGATGCTTGTACAACTCAAGGGACCTCCAGTGTATCAGTCAGACAAAAGCTGCCTTGCGGTGGAAGTCCCATGGGGCAGCAGGGGTGCGCATATATGGCCTGGGTCCCCCCCTGTAAAGACATGGGGGCAAAAGAATCATGCGATAAACCCGTTGGAAAAGCGGGCTTTGGACACTGCGTGCGGGATTCGCGATCGGATGGTGAATGTCTCGAAAAGGCGGAAGCGGCGGCGATCCGGATCGATTCGGCCGGATGTTGGCGGCCTGTTAACCATGTTGGCCCAGGATGGATGCGACATCATCATGCGAGGTGCTCCATGTCGCTCATTTCCTATCTCAACACGGACAGCAGCGCGTCCTCGACCGCCAGTCCGCTGGTCTCCCAGGCGCTGCGGACGATCGCCGACAAGCAGGCGGAGATCGCCGCCCAGGAAGCGAGCTCCGGCAAGCCCGCCTCGTCCGTCATCATCACGCTGGCGGGCCGCCGCATCGCGGCCGAGGAAGCGGATCGCAGCAAGCTGCCCGCCACGCTGGCGAGCGAGACGCGCACTGCCTTCGATGCCGACGATCAGGCGGCCGGCAAGGCCAATTCGGCCGATCTGACGGCGCTGAGCGGCCGGGCGCTGGCCCTCGTCGCGCTCGATGAGAGCGGGCAGTTCACCAAATCGGAGATGGCGGCCGCGAAAACCGAGCTGCGCGCGCGTGACCGGCAGGCGCTGATCGCGCAGATGAGCAGCACGCCGCTCACCGCCGCGTCCCTGCGCGATTATTCCCGGCAACTGCTGACGACGCGCGACGCGATGAGCGCGGAAGAGCGGCAATTGCGGGACAGCAACCCGGCGCTGCGCTGAACCGCGCGGCGCGCGCCACGTCGCCTCTGTTCACCGGCGCGCCCTGCCCCTATTGGGGCGGCGAACGGAAAGAGGGCGACATGACGCGAGACATGAGTTGGCGGCCCGTGCCGGGCATCGGCCTCGACATTGCCCTTGCGGATCGCGCGGACGATGCGGTCTTCGAGCAGTTCTTCGCCGGTTATGATCGGGCCTTCGTGCTGCCCAACGAGAAGGAGGACGTGGCGGGCTTCGCCGCGTGCCTGGCGCTCAACCACAGCGAGACCGGCGCACGGCTGCGGCGCGCGCATGGCCCTTTCGCCGAGATCTGCCTGATTGCGCGCGACAGCGAGTCGGGCGATTTCGTGGGCGGCGCCAATTTCATCGCGCTGGAAGGGCGGGGCGATGCCGGCCCGGTGCTGACGGCCAACCTCAACTATATCTATGTCGATGCCGGCACGCGCGGAAAAGGCTATTTCGGCCGGCTGGTCGCGGCGACGCGGAGGGCGATCGGCTGGTCGCTGGAGAGCGCGGCCGATCCGCTGATCTTCATCGAGCAGAATGATCCGCTGCGCATGCCGGCGCAGGATTACGCCCGCGATACGGCGTTCACCGGGCTCGACCAGCTCGACCGGATGCGCATCTGGGCCCGGCAGGGCGCGCGGGTGATCGACCATCCCTATGTCCAGCCGCCGCTCAGCGAGGATGCCGGGGCGGACGACAATCTGATCTATGGCGTGCTCAGCGACCGGCCCGATCTGGCCGCCTGCACGTTGCGCGACCACCTCAGGGCCTTCTTCGCCATCTCGGTGCTCAAGGGCGAGCCGCTGGCGGACGTGCCGCTGGCGGCCGCGCAGATCGCCACGCTCGATTCCGCCTGCGCGCGCGGCGAGCGGATCGCGCTGCTCGATCCGACCGCCTTCCTCGCGACGGTCGCGACAAGGGCCGATGCCGAGACGATGTTCGATCCCTTCCCGGAGTCGACGCGCGCGGCGATCCGCCGTCTCGCCATGTGACCGGCGCGGCCCTCGACGTCAGGGCCGGGTCCCGGTCTCCTCCGCCGCCTCTTCCGCCGCTTCGATCTGCCTTGCCGCCGGCCGGGCGGCCTCGTCCCGCTTCATCGCCTCATAATATTGGGCGACGTCGATGGGCAGCGAGCAGGCGCTGTGCGGATGATGATAGGCATCCTTCTTGTAGTGCTCGAACATCATGATCTTCTCGTCGAGCAGGCGCTGTAGCAGGCTGCCCTCCGGAAGATGCTTCAGCCGCTCCTCGATCCGCGCGCGGATGGTCTTGCCGCCGGCGAGCGAGCGGAACAGCAGTTTCTGGCCGCAATGGCTGTCGTCAATGGCCGCGCTATAGGCGAAGCGCAGCGGGAACTCGCCCTTGGGCCATGGCTGGACGAACTGGATCATGGCGCCGATCACCTTGTCCGCCAGCACCTGCTTGGCATAGGCGCAGGATTCCTCGTCCGCGATATTGCCATGCTCGAAATAGGGGATGGTCCCGTTCCACGGCTCGCGCGTGCGCCGTGGCTGGCCGTTGTCCTCGTCGGGCGTGAGAGGCACCCATTCGCCCGCCTCGTCGCGGCGCAGCACGACGAACATGATCCACAGATAGGCGGAATAATAATGGGAGCGCGGCGTGCCCGGCTGGGTGTTGCGATTGTCGAACTCGATGCTGCCGGTGATCTTCTCGCCCGCCGCGCGCTCGCCGGTGAGCGCGTCGCCCGCGACGCCTTCCGAAAAGAACAGCACCGGGCGCGCATCCTGGCTGCCCTGCCAGGACGAGCGGACCGCGGCGGGCAATTTCGTGTCCTCCAGATGCGCCGTGGAGCTATATTGCAGGATGCCGGTGACGACGGCGGGCAGGGCCATCACCTCCACGCCGCGCGCATGGTCGAAGATCATGCGCTGGAGGGCTCTGGTCAGCGCCACGCGCTCGCCCACGATCTCGATGGAATTATTCTCGTCGCCATAGCCATATTGCAGCGAGAGGTAGGAGCCCGCCCAATTGTCGCAGCCCGGCACGCAGATCGGGATGCTCGGCCCCCACAGCAGCCAGCAATGATAGATGAAGGACTGGAGCTGGCGGAAATCCCGCGAGGACATGCGCCCGGTGCGGTCGGCCGGGTCGATCAGCGGCACGTCGCGCCAGCGCCTTGTCTGGTCCTCGAACTCGCTGATGATGTCGTCCCATTTCTCATTATGCTCGGCGAGCAGTCCGGTGAGCAGGTGCAGCGGCGCGATGAAGCCTCGCTTGATCTTCACCTGGCACAGGAAGCTCATCACCGTGCCGCCCGAAAAGGGCAGCGACTTGAGCACGTTGAAATAGCGGCTGATCGCGGCGAACTCGTCATTCACGTCGCCGGCGGTCTCCACCTCGATGCGCTGGTCGCGGCCGATATGCGCCATCTTCCAGTGCCAGCGCAGCCGATCCCCCAGGAAGCTCCCGAAGGCGCGCAGCCAGGCGAAGGCGGGCGGATCCTTCGGATAGCCATCCTCGGGCGGCCATTGCCATTCCGGCCTCGGGTCGAAAATCTCATGCTCCACCCGCATGCGCATGCGCACGAACAGGTTCCAGGAAAGCTGGAAGGGGGACTGCGGATAGCGCAGCAGGATCTCGATGATGGTGATGAGCGAGGGGACGAGGTTGCCGCGCCGCCGGTCCGGGTTCATGCGGCGCAGCAGCAGCAGCGCCTTCACCGTCTGCACCAGATTGTAGATCAGGACGCTGGCGGTGATGACGAGCGCGATCGCCCCGCCCAGCTTGCCATAGCTGTTGATGCCTTCATTGAGACCGAAGAAGCAGACGCCCTGGTCCCAGAAGCTCGTGGCGAGCTCGCATTCCTTGTCCGTCACCGACTACCCCCGCCGCGTCGCGAGGCGCGATGATAGCGGCACTTTTTCCGACCGCCAGTCGAATCGGCATGGCGTGGCGGCGGGAACAAGGGCTCCCTATATTTGCGGTCGCCTCGCTTGGCGCCAAAAACCGGTTCCCACTTTTTGGCGCGATGCTAGCTCAGCCGGGTCTTGAAGTCCTCATAGCCGAAGCTGCGTATCTCGTTCAGTGCGTCCGTCTCGCTGTCCCACAGCCAGATGGCGGGCAGCGGGACGCCGTTGAATGTGTTGGTCTTCACCATCGAATAATGCGCCTGGTCGAGGAAGGCGATGCGCTGGCCGGGCGCGGCGGGGGCAGGGAGGATATAGTCGCCGATGATGTCGCCTGCGAGGCAGGACGGGCCGCCCAGCCGCACCGGCGTGCCCTGCGCGCGCTCGCCCAGCATGGCGGGGCGGTAGGGCGCCTCGATCACGTCCGGCATGTGGCAGGTGGCCGAGATGTCCACGATGGCGACGGGCATGCCGTTGTCGATCACATCGAGCACTTCGCCCACCAATATGCCGGCATCGAGCGCCACCGCCTCGCCGGGCTCCAGATAGAGGTCGAGGCCCGTCTCGGCGCGGATCTGGCGCAGGAAGGCGATCAGTTCCTCGCGCTGATAGTCGGCGCGGGTGATGTGGTGGCCGCCGCCGAAATTCAGCCATTTGAGCTGGCCGAACCAGGGCCGCAGGCTGGGCTCCACCGCGGCCCAGGTGCGCGCGAGCGGCGCGAAATCCTGCTCGCACAGCGAATGGAAATGGATGCCGTCGACACCCTCCAGATGCTCGGGACGGAGCTGGTCGATCGGGAAGCCGAGCCGGCTGTGCGGCTGGCAGGGATCATATTTGGCGACGTCCCCCTCGGCATGGAGCGGATTGATCCGCAAGCCCACGTCGAATGCGCTGCCCGAGGCGCGCGCGGCCTCCAATATGGGGCGGAAGCGCTGGTGCTGGCCGGGCGAATTGAAGATCAGATGATCGGAGAGCGCGCAGATCTCAGGCAGGTCCTGTGCCTTGTAGCCGGCGCAATAGGTCGCCACCTCGCCCTTCTCGTCGAGCCCGGAATATTCCTCGCGCCCCAGCCGCGCCTCATAGAGGCCGGAGGCGCACACGCCATCCAGATAGGCCGCGATCGTCGGCCCGAGCGACCACATGGAGAAGGCCTTGAGCGCGGCCAGCAGCTTGATACCGCCGCGGTCCCGCACATCCTTGAGGATCATGAGATTGCGCCGCACCGCCGCCGCATCCACCACGAAGGCGGGCGAGGGGACACGGCCCAGATCGAAGCGCGCGAAGGCGCCCGGATCGCCGGCACGGGTTTCCATATGCATCAATTCCCTTCGTCCGGCGCGAGCGGCCGGGCATATTGGAGCAGCGCGGCGAACACGCGGCCGGGCTCCTCGATCATCATCAGATGGCCGCTATGCTCGAACCAGACGGTCGCCTTGCGCGGCGCGCGTACATGCTCGATCCAGTCGGCCGCGATCGGCGCGGGCACGGTATAGTCATGCCGGCCCAGGAAGAAGAACACCGGCACGTCGATCCGCGTCTCATCCTTGAAGCTGATGTCGGCAAGGCGCGGCCAGAGCGTCGTCACCGAGAATTCGCTGCCCTTTCCCCAGGCCTGGCGGTCCTGCGGCGTATAGTCGGGCGAGAGATGGGTGACGCCGTAATAGAAGTCCGCATTGTCGCGCCCGGCCGCGAGCGCGCCGTAGCGGATCGAATATTTCCGCCACCCATCGGCCTTGTCGATGGTGAAGGGCCCGCTGTCCGGATAGGGGCGCAGCGCCTCGATCGCGGCGATCGCCTCGGTGTCGCCGCGCCGGCGCGCCTGCTCCAGCGTCCAGCCCATGCCGACACGCTCATTCTCGCGCCAGTCGATCGCCTGCCCCATGCCGATATAGGCATGGAGCAGGTCCGGCCGCTTGAGCGCCACGGCCAGCCCGACGGCCGAGCCCCAGCTATGGCCGACGAGGAAGACCTTGCGCTTGCCGTAGCGCGCGCGGAGCTGGTCGATGAGTTCGATGGCGTCGTCGCGATAGCGCTCCAGCGTCATCGTCGGCGCGAGCGCGGCGGGATCGTTGAGCGGCCAGGATTTGCCGGCGCCGCGCTGGTCCCACTGGACCACCGTGAAATAATCCTCCCATGGCCGCTGGAACGACCAGGCGATCGGCATCTCGACGGCGCCGGGGCCGCCATGGATGAACAGCAGGATCGGATTGTCGCGATCCGCGCCGCGCACATTGACGGCCTGCCGCGCGCCGCCCAGCGTCACCTCGAAGCTCTCCTGCACGCCATGGGGCGTCACGATCCGGTCCAGATCGGCGATGATGGCGCGCGCGGCCGCATAGGGATCGGCCGCCGGCGCCGCGCCCTGCTGCGCGGCCAGACCGGTCGGCAGGGCGAACAGCGCCAGCGCATATGCCGGGCGGATCGTCGCGAATATGCGCAGGATCATGGCCGTTGCTCCATCAATCGACGCAGATCGCCGGGCGCGCCACGCCATTCTCGACCTGCGCATAGCAGCCGAACAGCTTGTCGTCGGCCTGGCAGAAGCCGGCGGTCGGCTGGCCGGCCTGGGGAAGGCCGCCCGGCGCGGCGGTGGCGATGCAGCGGCCCTGGCAATCCGAGCCGGACCGGCAGGCCTTGCCGCCATCGGAATAGGGATGCACGCACACCGCCCGTCCGCCCTTGCCGCGCTGGGCGATGAAGCCGCCCGTCGTGGCGCAGGACCGCACTTCCGCGGTGGGCACGCCCGGCGCCATGCGGATGGTGTCGCCCGGCGCGCACCCGGCCAGAGCCAGCAGCGCGGCGAGGGCGGACAGGGCGACAGGCGCGCGCATCACGGCCTCAGAAGCCCAGCGGCCCGTCCAGTTCCTTCACCTGCCAGGGCAGGCCATGCAGCATCAGCATGTCCATGAACGGATCGGGGTCCATCTGCTCCATGTTGAACACACCCGCGCCGGCCCAGATGCCCTGCACCACCAGCGCGGCGCCGATCATCGCCGGCACGCCGGTCGTGTAGCTCACGGCCTGATTGCCGGTCTCGGCATAGGCTTCCTCATGGTCGCAGATATTGTAGACGTAGAGCGTCTTTTCCGTGCCGTCCTGGCCGAGGCCCGTGGCAATGTCGCCGATATTGGTCTTGCCCTTCGTCGTGGCGCCCAGGCTCGCGGGCTCGGGCAGCACCGCCTTGAGGAACTGGAGCGGGATGATCTCCACGCCATTGTAGATGACCGGATCGATCCGCGTCATGCCCACATTCTGGAGCACTTCCAGATGCTTGAGATAGGCGTCGCCGAAGGTCATCCAGAAGCGGATGCGCTTGATCTCGGGGAAGAACCGCGCAAGGCTCTCCAGCTCCTCATGATACATGAGATACATGTTCTTGGGGCCGACCGCCTCGAAATCGAAGCTCTGCTTGTGGCTGAGCGCGGGTGTCGTGATCCACTCGCCATTCTCCCAGTGCCGCGCGGGAGCGGTCACTTCGCGGATGTTGATCTCCGGGTTGAAGTTGGTGGCGAAATGCTGGCCATGGTCGCCGCCATTGCAATCGAGGATGTCGAGCGTGTCGATCCGCTCGAAATGATGCTTCTTGAGCCATGTGGCGAACACGCTGGTCACGCCGGGATCGAAGCCCGAGCCGAGCAGCGCCATCAGGCCCGCTTCCCGGAACTTCTCCTGATAGGCCCACTGCCAGCTATATTCGAAATGCGCGTCGTCGCGCGGTTCGTAATTGGCGGTGTCCATATAGTTGACGCCGGCGGCCAGGCAGGCGTCCATGATGGCGAGGTCCTGATAGGGCAGCGCCAGATTGACGACGAGGCTGGGCTTCACCTGCGCGATGAGCGCGGTGGTCGCCGCCACGTCGTCCGCGTCGATCTGCGCGGTCCTGATGGAGACGCCCGTGCGCGCCTTCACGGAGGCCGCGATGGCATCGCATTTGGAGAGCGTTCGGCTCGCCAGGGTGATGTCGGAGAAGATGTCGGCGTTCATCGCCATCTTGTGGACCGCAACCGACCCGACGCCACCTGCGCCGATGACCAGCACCTTGCTCATCTGTTAGGCTCCCGAAGAGAGAATCGACAAGCGCCTGCATATAGAGGTGGTCTGTGACAGAACAAGAATTGCGCGATCCGGCCCGTGCGCCAACGCGGGATGGCGTGTTGCGCGCGGCCGGCAAGATCGCCGCGCTGCTGCCGCCCACGCCGCTGCTGCCGCTGGAGGTCGACGGGCGGACGCTCTGGTGCAAGGCGGAGATGCTGCAGCCGGTGGGCGCATTCAAGATTCGCGGCGCCTGGCATCGCCTGTCCGATCTGAGCGAGGCGGAGCGGGCGCGCGGCGTGGTGGGCGTCTCCAGCGGCAATCATGCGCAGGGCGTGGCATGGGCGGCGCGGCGGCTGGGCATCGCGGCGACGATCGTGATGCCGGGCAATGCGCCGCGGGCCAAGCTCGCCGCGACCCGCGCTCTTGGCGCGCAGGTCCAGCTCTATGACCGCGCGACGCAGGATCGCGACCTGATCGCCGCCGATCTCGTCGCGCGGACCGGCGCCACGCTCGTCCATGCCTATGGCGATCCGTGGGTCATCGAGGGGCAGGGCACCGCCGGCATCGAGGCCGCCGCCCAGCTCGAGGCGCGGATCGGGCGCGGGCCGGACCGGATCGTCGCCTGTTGCGGCGGCGGCGGGCTGACCGCCGGACTGGCGCTCGCCTGCCCGGATGCGGCGATCCTCATCGCCGAGCCAGAAGGGTGGGACGATGTGCTGCGCTCGCTGGACGCGGGCGAGATCGTCCCGGTCGCCGACATGAACCATCCGACGGACTGCGATGCGCTCCAGACGCCGCGCACCTTCCCGATCAATTTCGCCGTGCTGCGCGAGCGGGTGAGCGGCGGCGCGGCGGTGACGCCGGCCGAGGTCGCGGCGGCGATGCGGCTGGTGTTCGAGAAGCTGCATCTGGTCGTCGAGCCCGGCGGCGCGGCGGCGCTGGCGGCGGTGCTGGCCGGCAGGATCGTAGCGAGCGACGCGACGATCGTCACATTGTCGGGTGGCAATGTGGATCGCGAGACCTTCATGCGGCTGATCGGCGACTGAATCGGTCCGGGCCGCCACATGAAAAGGGGGCCGGCGCATGGCCGACCCCCTGTCCATTGCAGTGTTCGTGCGATCAGGCCGAGAAGGCGACCTTGACGCTGCGGCGGCGCATCGAGGCACCGACCAGGCCCATGCCCGCGATCATCATCGCCCAGGTGGCCGGCTCCGGCACGGCCGGTCCGGGCGTGTCCGAGTTCAGCGTGATCCCGGCGAAGGCGACCTGGTTGGCCGAGCCGCCGAAGTCCACCGACATGGCCGTGCCGGCGAAGCTCACGCCGATCGGAACATAGGGGCAGAACTGGCCGCCGGCGCATGCGGGCGAACCCGGATCGCTCGGCGTGGTCGGCAGGTTGATGGTCGCCAGCAGCGAGCCGGTGCCGTCCAGGCCGCTATAGACATTGACGAAGGCCGGCGAGTTGATGGCGCTGTAGAAGAACGAGAAGCCGGTGTCGAAACCGCCCGCCACATTCATCGTCGAGGCGCTGCCGCTCAGGAAGAACAACAGGTTGCCGCCGGTCGGCAGGTCGCCCGAATTGCAGTTGCCGCCCGGCTGCACGGAGCAGGCGATCGCGTTGTTCGAGAAGCTGATGCCATAGTTGGTGCCGGGGCCGGAGCCGAGGCTGCCGGTGCCGCCATTATAATAATCGAGGACCAGTTCCTGGGCATCGCCGTTGAGGCCGGCGAAATTCAGCGAAATGACTTCTGCTTGAGCCGAGACGGCGGTGAAGGCGGCCAGGATCGTGCCGACCAGTGCGATGGAACGCTTCATGATACTCTCCCACAAAACCCGCCGAACGAAGGCGGCGGGTCCAAGACCATCTCGCGTGCGTTCTGCAGCTACGACCCTGCGACGTCTTCACGAAACGATCCCTAAGTCTCCCTTGCTGCGGGGAGGCTGCGCACATGTTAGGCTTAACCATGATTTTCCGCGAATTTCGGCGCGAAAGAGGTCATGGGCCCGTCGGTGTGCGGCGCTCTCTTAATCAATTCTTCATGCCTTGGGAAGGGCGCTGATAGCGGCGATGTGCCATATCGGCATGAACCCATGCGCCCCGCCTGTCTGTCACGGATCTGCCGCATCGCCGTCATGGGCGCGACATGGCCGCGCGCTAGCGGGGCCGTCATCCAAACCGACGGGAAACCAGCATGGCGCATGTGATCGATCAGGCGGTTATCAATCATGAGGGGCTGAGCCGGGAAGGGCTGCTGGAGCGCGCTTTCTCCCTGGCTTTTCGCGGTCTCGTCTATGCGCAGATATGGGAAGACCCGGTCGTGGACATGGATGCGCTGGCGATCACGCCGCAGAGCCACATCGTCACGATCGCCAGCGGCGGCTGCAATGTCCTCTCCTACATCACCGCCAATCCCGCGCGGATCACCGCCGTCGATCTCAACACCGCCCATATCGCGCTCAACCGGCTGAAGCAGGTGGCTGCCCAGCGGCTGCCCGACTATGCGCATTTCCGGCGCTTCTTCGGCGAGGCCGACAGTGCCGGGAATATCCGCGCCTACAGGGATTTCATCCGCGATCATCTCGACGGGACGACGCGCGGCTATTGGGAGGGGCGCGATCTGGTCGGGCGCCGGCGGATCGGCATGTTCCGCTCGGGCGTCTACCGGCACGGGCTGCTCGGCGGGTTCATCGGCGCGGCGCATCTGGTCGCCCGGCTCTACCGCATCGATCCGCGCGCCTTGCTCGAGGCGCGGGACATGGAGGAGCAGCGCGAGATCTTCGAGCAGCGCCTGGCGCCGATCTTCGACCGCAAGTTCGTGCGCTGGCTGACCGACCAGCCGATGTCGCTCTTTGGCCTGGGCATCCCGCCCGCGCAATATGATGCGCTGGCCGGGGACGAGAAGATGGCGGCGGTGCTGCGCAGGCGGCTGGAGCGGCTGGCTTGCGACTATGACCTCAAGTCCAACTATTTCGCCTGGCAGGCCTTCGGGCGCGGCTATGGCCGCCATGCGGACGCGCCGCTGCCGCCCTATCTGCAGGCCGCCCACTATGACGCGGTGCGCATGCGGGCCGATCGGGTGGAGATCAATCACGCCAACATGACGGACTGGCTTGCGAGCCAGCCCGCCGAAAGCGTGGACCGCTATGTGCTGCTCGATGCGCAGGACTGGATGAGCGACGCCCAGCTCCTCGCCTTGTGGCGCGAGATCACGCGGACGGCCCGGCCGGACGCGCGGGTGCTCTTCCGCACCGCGGCCGAGCCGAGCCTGCTGCCCGGCCGCCTGCCCGAGGATCTGCTCGCCCGCTGGCATTATCATGACGATGAATCGCGCGGCTTCACGCGTGCGGACCGCTCCTCCATCTATGGCGGCGTGCATCTCTACTCGCGGCTCGGCTGAACCGATGAGCCGGATGGGCAGTATCGCGGCGGATCATGGGGATCATGCCCGCGCCATGGATGCGCAATATGGCTGGCAGCGCCATGTCTATGATCTCACGCGCAAATATTATCTGCTGGGGCGGGATCGGCTGATCCGCGATCTGGCGGTGCCGGCCGGCGGATCGGTGCTGGAAGTGGGCGTGGGCACCGGGCGCAATCTCGCGCTGGTGGCGCGGGCCTATCCGCAGGCCCGGCTGTTCGGCCTCGACATCTCCGCGCAGATGCTGAAATCCGCCCAGCGCACCATCACGCGCGCCGGTGCGCGGGATCGCGCATTGCTCGGCCGGGCCGATGCGACCTGTTTCGATCCGCAGGCGCTGTTCGGCGAGGCGGGGTTCGATCGCGTGTTCATCAGCTACAGCCTGTCGATGATCCCGGACTGGGAAGCGGCGCTCGCGCAGGCCTTGTGCGTCGTGGAGCCGGGCGGATCGCTCCATGTCGTCGATTTCGGGCAGCAGGAGCGGTTGCCGGGCTGGTTCCGCGCGTTGCTGCGCGGCTGGCTCTCGCGCTTCCATGTCACGCCCCGCGCGGACCTGTTCGCGGCTGTCGCGCGGGTGGCACAGGCGCAGGGCGCGAGCGTGCGCACGCGCCGCCTGTATCGGGGCTATGCCTGGAGCGCGACGATCGTGCGGTAGGCTGCGCGCTCAGGCAAGCTGCCGGATCGCCGTCAGGAAGGCCTCGCCATAAGCCTCCAGCTTGCGCTCGCCCACGCCGCTCACCAGCGCCATGTCCCGCAGGGATTGCGGCCGGATGCGGGCCATGTCGCGCAGCGTGCTGTCGTGGAAGATGACATAGGGCGGCACGCCGGCGTCCTTCGCCAGTTCGCGGCGGCAGGCCCGCAACGCCTCGAACAGCGGATCGTCGACCGGATTGTCGCCGCCATCGCGCTTGCGCCGGCTGGTGCGGGCCGGCGGCAGGACCAGCTCGACGCGCTGGTCCCCGCTGAGGAAGGCGCGCGCGGCCGGTCCGAACTGCAGGCCGCCATGGTCCGTCGCGGCGAGCGCATCATGCACCATGAGCGCGCGCGCGACCGGCTTGACCAGCGCGGCCTCATCGCCCGTCACGATGCCGAACACCGAGAGCGCGTCATGCCCGCGCTGCTGGATGCGCTCGTTCGTCCTGCCGGTCAGCACGGCCTCGATATGGCCCAGGCCGAAGCTCTGGCCGGTGCGATGCACGGCGGAGAGCAGCTTCTGCGCGGTGGTGGTGGCGTCGATGCTTGCCGGCGGAGCGAGGCAATTGTCGCAATTGCCGCAATCGGGCGGCGGGTCCTCGCCGAAATGGCGCAGCAGCACGGCGCGGCGGCATCCGGCGGTTTCGACCAGCGCGCCGAGCGCGGCGATGCGCGCGCGCTCGCCTTGCTGCCGGGCGGGCTCCACCTCGCCGATGCGCTGGCGGGCCCGCGCGAAATCCTCGGCGCCCCAGAGCAGGGTCGCCACGGCCGGATCGCCATCGCGCCCGGCGCGGCCGCTCTCCTGATAATAGCTCTCGATCGACTTGGGCAGGCCGGCATGGACGACGAAGCGCACGTCCGGCTTGTCGATGCCCATGCCGAAGGCGACGGTGGCGACCATCACCATATCCTCGCTGGCGAGGAAGGCCGCCTGATTGCGCGCGCGCACCGCCGGATCGAGCCCGGCATGATAGGGCAGCACGGGCCGCTTGCCGTCCCGCCCCAGGGCTTCGGCGAGTTGCTCGGTCGCCGCGCGGGTGGTGGCATAGATGATGCCGGGGCCGGCGCTGGCGGCGAGAATATCGCCAAGCTGGCGCCGCAGCCCGTCGCGCGGCTGCATGGCATAGCGGATGTTCGGCCGGTCGAAGCCGGAGATGACCAGTCCATCGGCCGGAATGCCGAGCTGGGCGAGAATGTCCGCGCGGGTATGCGCATCGGCGGTCGCGGTGAGGGCGAGGCGGGGCACATCGGGAAAGGCATCGAGCAGCGGCCGCAGCAGCCGGTAGTCCGGGCGGAAATCATGCCCCCATTCGGAGACGCAATGCGCCTCGTCTATGGCGAACAGGCCGATATGCGAGCGCTCCAGCAGACTGCGGAAACCCTCGCCCGAGGCGCGCTCCGGGGCGACATAGAGCAGGTCCAGATCGCCCGCGACCAGCCGGTCCTGCGTCTCGCGCCAGTCCGCATCGGCCGAGGTCAGGCTCGCCGCCTTGATGCCGAGCGCGCGGGCCGAGCGGAGCTGGTCGTGCATCAGCGCGATGAGCGGCGAGACGACCACGCAGGTGCCCGGCAGCGCCACCGCCGGCAACTGGTAGCAGAGCGACTTGCCCGCGCCGGTGGGCATGATGGCCAGCGTCGCACGGCCGGCGAGGATGCGGTGCAGCACCTCCTCCTGCACGCCGCGGAAGCTCTCGAAGCCGAAGACGCTGCGGAGCAGGGCGAGGGGATCGGCGGAGGGCGCGGGCGCGGTCATGTCTGCGCTCATGCCTCCTGCGCGGCGGTGGAGAGATTGAGGCCGGGGATGCCGACCGATCGCCGCCCGCCGAAATCGGTGCGCAGGACGATGAGGTCGCTCTTCTCCAGATGCTCCAGCATGCGGCGCACGCGGCCGGGGCTGCGCGTGCCGTAGATGCGGGCCAGCCGATCGTCATCCGGGCAGGGCGCCCCGTCGATCGCGGCGCGGGCGATCAGCAGGAACGGCGCGAGCAGATCGTCCGGCACGCTGCGGGCGATGTCCAGCGCGGCGGCATCCGCCTCGCCCTGCGTGCCCTGCGTGCCGAAGCCAGCCTGCGCCATCGCGAACCGGCGGCGGAACGGCGCGAGGCCGAGCAGATTGGCGGGCAGGCGCTGCATCCGGCAGCGGACGGTGAAATCCTGATAGGTCGCCGCCACGGGCCGGAACGGCGCTTCCTCGTCCAGCGCCATCTCGGCGAGGATGCCGGCCAGCGCGGCCTCCACTTCCTCGGCGCTCGGCCGGGCCGGGGCGGGCGCGCCGGTGTCCGCGCTGTCCTCGTCGCCCGATTCGGGCGCGGTGGAGGCGGCGATGCGGTCCATCAGCGTGTCGACCTCGTCCTGCGAGGCTGTGGCGGCGCGGCGCGGCGGGGGCGGCGGCGCTTCGTCCGCCAGATCGGCGTGGAGCAGCGCGAACATGTCCTGCGCGGGCGAGTCGGGCGGCGGGATGAGGCCGCTCAGCACCGTCTTGGGCACGGTGCGCGCGCTGCCGATGCGCACGGCGAGCGGGCGGCGGCTGATGGCGGGCCCGAGCGCCAGGAAATGCCCGCGCTCCAGATCGCGGATCTGCTCGGCCTGCCGCCGCTCCATGCCGAGGAGATCGGCCGCGCGCTGCATGTCGATATCCAGGAAGGTGCGGCCCATCAGGAAGTTGGAGGCTTCCGCCGCCACATTCTTGGCGAGCTTGGCGAGGCGCTGGGTGGCGATCACTCCGGCGAGGCCGCGCTTGCGGCCCCGGCACATCAGGTTGGTCATGGCGGCGAGCGAGATGCGCCGCGCCTCGTCGCTCACATCGCCGGCGGCGGCGGGCGCGAACATCTGCGCCTCGTCCACCACCACCAGCGCCGGATACCATTGCTCGCGCGGGACATCGAACAGGGTGGAGAGGAACTGGGCGGCGCATTTCATCTGCGCTTCCAGTTCCAGCCCGTCGAGCGCGAGCACCACCGAGGCGCGATGCTTGCGGATGCGCGCGGCGAGCTGGCCGATCTCCGCGCTGCCATAGGTCGCCCCGTCGATCACCACATGGCCGAAGGGCTCGGCCAGCGTCACGAAATCGCCCTCGGGATCGATCACGACCTGCTGGACCAGCGGCGCGCTTTCCTCCAGCAGGCGGCGCAGCAGGTGGGATTTGCCCGATCCGCTATTGCCCTGCACCAGCAGGCGCGTGGCCAGCAGTTCCTCGATGTCGATGGGCACCGGCTTGCCGCCGGGTTCCTGGCCGATGATGACTGAGTTGCTCACCGGGTTGCTCTTAGCGGCCTGCGCCCACGGAACAAGGCATCACACCAGCAAGGCGAGCGCGGAGAGCAGCAGGCAGGTCGCCACCGCATTCAGCGCGAGGCCCAGGCTGGCGAAGGCGCCGGCGGTGGAATCGACCTGAAAGGCCCGCGCCGCGCCGAAGCCATGGGCCGAGACGCCGACCGCGAAGCCACGCGCGCGATAATCGTGGATCTTCATCGCATTGAAGAGCGGCGTCGCCGTCATCGCGCCGACGGCGCCGGCCAGCAGCACGATCGCGGCCGCCAGCGAGGGGACGCCGCCAAGCTGCGCGGCCATGTCCATCGCGACCGGGGTGGTCGTGGCGCGCGGGGCGATGGAGGCGAGTATCGCCCGCGGCGCGCCGAACAGCGCCAATATGCCGACCGCGCTGGCGATCGCGGTGATCGCTCCGGCCAGCAGGGCGAGGATCAGGGGTGCCGCCAGTCGGCGAATCAGGGCGCGGCGCTGCCAGATGGGCACGGCAAGGCCTACCACGGCCGGCCCGAGCAGGAAGGAGAGGAACTGCGTCGCCTCGACATAGGTCGGGTAGGGCGTGCCGGTCAGCAGCAGCAGGCCGATGAGCGGCGGCGTCGCCAGCAGCACCGGATGGCAGAGCGGATGCCGGCCGCTGCGCTGCGAGAGCAGGTCCGCGCCCTGGAAGATGATGAGCGTGGCGGCGAGCCAGAAGATCGACGTGGCAAGCAGATCGCTCATGCCCCGGGCTCCGCATCGGCCCCGAACCGGCGCAGCGCCCAGCGGAAGACGAGCACGGTCACGGCCATGGTCAGGATCGTCGAGGCCACCGTCGCCACGACCAGTCCCACGCCATAGCGGGCGAGCGCCGGCCCCTGCTCGATCAGCCCGACCGCGGAGGGCACGAACATGATCGAGAGATGCGCCGTCAGCCAGGCGGAGACCGCGTCCAGCGTGGGCCGCGCCTTGCGGACCAGCGCCAGCCAGCCGACCAGCAGCACCATGCCGATCACCGGGCCGGGCAGCGGCAGCCCGGTCAGGCGATGCACGATCTCGCCGGCCAGCTGGCAGGCGCAGAGCAGGGCGATGGCGCCGATCATGGTCGCGGCGCGCCGTTCGGGGCAGGCAATGTCATCCGATCGACTTCGCCAGTCCCTGGCTCAGCTTGAGGGCGCCGTTGAGGCGCGCCTTGGGGTCGCCCCAGACGCGCTGGATGACAAGCTTGCTGTCCGGGCGCAGCTTGGCGATGGCGCCGAGCTTGTGCACATAGCCGAGCAGGCCGGGCAGGTTCTGGCACTGGTCGCCATGGAAGCTGACCAGCGCGCCGCGCGGGCCGATGTCGATCTTCGCGATGCCGGCGGTGCGGCAGTTGAGCTTCACCTCGATCAGCGTGAGCAGGTTCTGCGTGGGGTCGGGCAGGGTGCCGAACCGGTCGATCAGCTCGGCGGCGAAGGCCTCGATGCCGGCCTTGTCGTCCAGCTCGTTGATGCGGCGATAGAGGCCCATGCGCAGGTCGAGATCGGGCACATAATCGTCCGGGATGAGGATCGGCGCCTCGACATTGATCTGCGGCGACCAGTCCTGCCGGGCGGGCGCGAACGCCGCGCCGCCGGCCTTGGCCTCCATGATCGCCTCTTCCAGCATCGACTGGTAGAGCTCGAAGCCGACCTCCTTGATATGGCCGGACTGTTCGTCACCCACCAGATTGCCCGCGCCGCGAATGTCGAGATCGTGACTGGCGAGCTGGAATCCGGCGCCGAGCGTATCGAGGTCCGAGAGGACTTTCAGGCGCTTGGCGGCCGTCTCCGTCGTCACCCGGTCGGTCTGCGTGGTCATATAGGCATAGGCGCGCGTCTTCGAGCGGCCCACGCGCCCGCGCAGCTGGTAGAGCTGGGCGAGGCCGAAGCGATCGGCCCGGTGGATGATGATCGTGTTGGCGCTCGGTATGTCGAGCCCGGATTCGACGATGGTGGTCGAGAGCAGCACATCGTAGCGGCGCTCGTAGAAGGCGCTCATGCGCTCCTCCACCTCGCTTGCGGACATCTGGCCATGGGCGGAGATGGCGCGCACTTCCGGTACCTTCTCACGCAGGAAATCCTCCATGTCCGCCATGTCCGAGATGCGCGGCACGACGAAATAGGTCTGCCCGCCGCGATAATGCTCGCGCAGCAGCGCCTCGCGCAGCACGACATCGTCCCATGGCATCACATAGGTGCGCACCGCGAGGCGATCGACCGGCGGGGTCTGGATGACGGAGAGTTCGCGCAGGCCGCTCATCGCCATCTGCAGCGTGCGAGGAATGGGCGTAGCGGTGAGGGTGAGCACATGCACGTCGGTCTTGAGCTGCTTCAGCCGTTCCTTGTGGACGACGCCGAAGCGCTGCTCCTCGTCCACGATGACCAGCCCCAGCCGCTTGAACTCCAGCCCCTTGGCGAGCAGCGCATGGGTGCCGATGACGATGTCCAGCGTGCCGTCCGCCAGCCCTTCCTTGGTGGCCTTGGTCTCGGCCGTGCCGACGAGGCGGGAGAGGCGGCCGATCCTGAGTGGAAAGCCGCGGAACCGCTCCTCGAAATTCAGGTGATGCTGGCGGGCGAGCAAGGTGGTCGGGCAGATGAGCGCCACCTGCGCCCCGGCCATCGCCGCGACGAAGGCGGCGCGCAAGGCGACCTCGGTCTTGCCGAAGCCCACATCGCCGCACACCAGCCGGTCCATCGGCTTGCCGGCGGAGAGATCGTCCAGCACCTCGCCGATCGCGCGGTCCTGATCCTCGGTTTCCTGATAGGGGAAGCGATCGACGAAGGCGGGATAGCCCGCGCTGTCCCGCTCATAGGCCGGCGCGGGCCGCAGCGCGCGCTCGGCGGCGACGGCGAGCAGCTCGCCGGCGATCTCGCGGATCCGCTCGCGCATGCGCGCCTTGCGCCGCTGCCAGGCCTCGCCGCCCAGCCTGTCCAGCGCCACGCCATCCTCGCCCGAGCCGTAGCGGGAGAGCACGTCGATATTCTCGACCGGCACATAGAGCTTGTCCCCGCCGGCATAGGCGAGCGCCACGCAATCATGCGGCTCCTTGCCCACGGGGATGGAGGTCAGCCCTTCATAGCGGCCGATGCCATGCTCGATATGGACGACCAGATCGCCCGGCGTGAGCGTGGCCAGCTCGGCCAGGAAGGCGTCGGCGCTCTTGCGCTTGCGGGCGCGGCGCACGAGCCGGTCGCCCAGCATGTCCTGCTCGGTGAGCACTTCCAGCTCGCCGGTGGCAAAGCCATGGTCGAGCGGCAGCACGGCCAGCGCGATGCCGCCCTTGGCCGCCTGGCCCAGCGCCTCCTGCCAGCTCTCGACCGGGACGAGCCGCTTGACCCCATGGTCGAGCAGCAGGCCGGACAGCCGCTCGCGCGCGCCGAGCGAATAGCTGGCGATGATGCGCTTGCGGCCCTTGCGCTGGCTCTGCTCCAGATGCCTGGCCACCGCCTCGTAGACATTGGCGTTCTGGGCGCGCTCGGGGGCGAAATCGCGGGCGCCGTCCACGCCGAAATCGAGCACGGTGGCGCTCTCCGGCTCATGGAAGGCGGAGGTCATGTGGATCGGCAGGGTGGCGCAGGCGTCCGACCAGGCCTCGGCGGTCAGGTAGAGCTGGTCGGGCGGCAGCGGGCGATAGCTGCCCGGCGAGGCGCCGGCGGCGGCCATGCGATTGGCATGATAGTCCCGGATCGCCTCGAACCGCGCGTCCGCCGCGCCGCCCACGCCGCCATCGCGCAGCCAGAGCGTATCGTCGGGCAGATGCTCGGCCAGCGGCACCAGCCGCTCCTCGAACAGCGGCAGCCAATGCTCCATGCCGGCCAGCCGCCGGCCTTCGCTCACCGCCTGATAGAGCGGATCGCCCGTCGCCGTGGCGCCGAACATCTCGCGATAGCGGCTGCGGAAGCGCTTGACCGTCTCCTCGTCCAGCAGCGCCTCGGACGCCGGCAGCAGCAGGAACGAGCCGACTGCGCCGCTGGTGCGCTGCGTGGCGGGATCGAAGCGGCGCAGCGTCTCGATCTCATCGCCGAAGAAGTCGAGCCGCAGCGGGCCCGATTCACCGGACGGGAAGAGGTCCACGATGCCGCCGCGCACGGCATATTCGCCTGCATCATGCACCGTATCCGTGCGCACATAGCCGTTGGACTGGAGCAGGTTCACCAGCCGGTCCGTGGCGATCCGCTCGCCCGGCGCGAGGCGCGCGACCAGCTGGCGGATGCGGAACGGGGTCAGCGTCTTCTGACTGAGCGCGTTGATGGTGGTGAGGACGAGTTGCGGTCCCCTGGGCGTGGCCTGCAGCGCATGCAGGCCCGCCAGCCGCTCGGACGCCGTGCGCAGCGAGGGCGAGGCGCGGTCATAGGGCAGGCAGTCCCAGGCGGGGATGCTGATCGTCTTCAGCTCCGGCGCGAAATAATGGACGGTCTGGGCGATGGCGTCGACCATCTGCGCATCCGGCGCGATGAAGCACAGCCGGCCCTTCGCCGCGCGGGCGAGGTCCGCGAGCAGCACCGGCGTGAAACCGGCGGGCACGCCGGCCAGCGTGAGCGGCGTGCGGGCGGAAAGGATGCGGGAGAGGTCTGTCATGGTTTTTCCGGGGGCTGGCGGCCGTTCGCCCCGAGCAGGGGCCGGGAGAAGCCGGAACGGCTACGCGGGACGAACGGTGGCGATTTTGGTGGTCCTGCCTCTCACTTCGCGATCGGGATATAGTCGAGCTTGCGCATGGCCTGCATCATCTCGCCCTCATAGTGCGCGGGGCAGGGGATGGTGCCGATGGCCCAGCCCATGATGTCGACATCCTCCTCGTCGATCAGCGCCTCGAACCAGCTTGCCTGCGCTTCGTCCCAACCCGCGCCATGCCTGTCGAGAAAGCCGCCGATCATCAGGTCGGCCTCCTTGGTGCCGCGGTGCCAGGCGCGATAGTGGAGTCGGCGCAGACGGCTCTCGTCGATCATGTCGGGGGTCCTTTCCGCGGCGCATGCAATGAAAACAGGCCGGCGGGCGCTTTTCTGTCCCGTCGGCTTCGATTAGGGCCAGATAGCGATGCGGCCCGACATTCTCAATCCGCTGTTCACGGAAAGCGCTGCGCTCAAGGGCGTAGGCGCCGCCGTGATGAAGCCGCTGGAGCGACTCGGCCTCGTGCGCGCGGTCGATCTGGCCTTCCATCTGCCCGTGGGCTGGATCGAGCGGCAGCGCGTGCGGCGGCTGGCGGAGGCGGCGACCGGCCGGATGGTGGGCGTGGTGCTGACGGCGCAGGAGTTCCGCGCGTCGGGCTCCATGCGCGCGCCGTTCCGCGTGCTGGCGCAGGATGAGGCGGGCGATCCGGTGAGCATCGTCTATTTCGGCAAGAACAGCGGCTGGCCGCGCAAGCTCTTCCCGCTCGGCGAGCCGCGCTTCGTCTCCGGGCGGCTCGACCAGTTCGGCGACGATCTCCAGATCGTCCACCCCGATCATGTGGTGGAGCTGGGCGAGGCCGGCACCATCGCCGATCGCGAGCCGGTCTATGGCCTCTCGGAAGGCATCGCCAACGGGCGGATGCGCGAGCTGGTCGCGCAGGGGCTCACGCGCGCGCCGGACCTGCCCGAGTGGATCGATCCCGGCCTGCGCGCCCGGCGGCAATGGCCGGCCTGGCGCGAGGCGCTCGGCGCGGCGCATGAGGACCCGGCCGCGCGGCTGGCCCGCGAGCGGCTGGCCTATGACGAGATTTTCGCCGGCCAGCTCGCCATCATGCTGCTGCGCGCCTCCACGCGGAAGCGGCGCGGCGTGCCGATCGCCGGGGATGGCCATCTGCGCGACCAGCTCAAGCTGCCCTTCGCGCCCACCGGCGCCCAGCAGCGCGCCGCCGCCGAGATCGCCGGCGACATGGCCCAGCCGATCCCGATGCTGCGGCTGCTGCAGGGCGATGTCGGCTCGGGCAAGACACTGGTGGCGCTGATGGCGCTGCTCAATGCGGTGGAAGCGGGCGGGCAGGGCGCGTTCCTCGCGCCGACCGAGATCCTCGCGCGCCAGCATTTCGCCAGCCTGCGCGCACTGCTCGCCGGGCTGCCGGTGAACATCGCCCTGCTTACCGGGCGCGATAAGGGCAAGGCGCGCGAATCGACGCTGATGGGGCTGGCCGATGGCAGCATCCACATCCTGGTCGGCACGCACGCCATCTTCCAGGAGGCGGTCGCCTATCGCAACCTCGCGCTTGCGGTGATCGACGAGCAGCATCGCTTCGGCGTCTCGCAGCGGCTGATGCTCATGGCCAAGGCGGAGCGCACGCCGCACCTGCTGGTGATGACCGCCACGCCGATCCCCCGCACGCTCACCCTCACCCAATATGGCGACATGGACGTCTCCCGCCTCGACGAGATGCCGCCCGGCCGCCAGCCGATCGACACGCGCGTCATCTCGGACGAGCGGATGGAGGAGGTGATCGCCGCGCTGGGCCGCCATCTGGAGAGCGGGCGGCAGGCTTACTGGGTCTGCCCGCTGGTCGAGCAGGGGGAGAGCGACGACGAGGCGGCGGCGGAAGCACGCGCGGTGATCCTGCGCACCCGCTTCGGCGCGGACAAGGTGGGCGTCGTCCATGGCCAGATGCCGGGACCGGAGAAGGACGCCGCGATGGAGGCCTTCGCGTCCGGCCGGCTCAAGCTGCTCGTCGCCACCACGGTCATCGAGGTCGGTGTCGATGTGCCCAACGCCACGCTGATGATCGTGGAGGCGGCCGAGCGCTTCGGCCTTGCCCAGCTCCACCAGTTGCGCGGCCGGGTGGGGCGTGGCGACCAGCGCAGCTTCTGCATGTTGCTGCACGGCTCCAATCTCTCCGAGACGGCGCGCGCCCGCCTTGCGCTGATGCGCGAGACCAATGACGGCTTCCGCATCGCCGAGGAGGATCTGCGGCTGCGTGGCGCGGGCGAGATACTGGGCACGCGCCAGTCCGGCGAGCAGCGCTTCCGGCTGGCGGACGCCGAGCATATCCAGTCGCTGCTCACCGCCGCGCATGACGATGCGCGCCTGCTCATGGAGCGTGACGGCGGGCTGGATTCGGAGCGCGGGCAGGCGGCGCGGGTGTGCCTCTACCTGTTCGAGCGGGATGCGGCGGTCAGCCTGCTTTCCAGCGGCTGAGGCTCAACGCCCGAGGGCGCCGCTCATTCGCGGCCGGGCCGCTCCGTCATCGCGGCGATGATGTCCGGATAGCTGGCGGCGGGCAATGTCATGTCGAATTCGATGCCGACCCGCCCGCCCGAGGACCAGATGGCGATGCCGCGCACGCTCCCGACGATCGGCAGGTCCAGCATGACGCGTTCCCCGATGGCCACGGGGTTCGCGAAATGGAGCATGCAGCCATTCGCGGAGATATTGACCACCAGCGCCTCGATCGACGTGAAGGCGGTGCCGGTCAATCGCGCCGGATACTCGACATAGTCGCGCAGCGCATGGCGCGGCTCGTGAGGGGACGGGTCGAGCGGCATGGGGGGCTCCGTTGCGGGTCGTTCACCATGCCGCCCAGTTGTGAAGCGCGGGTCAACCGGCCTGCTCAACGGCCGGTAAACCTTGCGCTCAATGCGTGAGCAGCACGTGCCGCTTCTTGCCCAGGCTGAGCTTGATGGGCGTCTCGCCGATCCGCACGTCGAACTGGGGGTCGCTCACCGGCGCATCGTCGAGCCGCACCGCGCCTTCCGCGATCTTGCGCCGCGCCTCGCCGTTGGACGCGGCCAGACCCGCCTGGGTGAGCGCCGCGACGATGCCGATGCTGCCCGTGCCCACCACCACGCGCGGCAGGTCGGCGGCGGCCGCCGCGCCTTCCTCGAAGGTCTTGCGGGCCGTCTCCGCCGCTGCCTCGGCGGCATCGCGGCCCCGGCACAGCGCCGTCGCCTCATTGGCGAGGATCTTCTTGGCCTCGTTGATCTCCGCGCCTTCCAGCGCTTCGAGCCGCACGATCTCGTCGAGCGGCACGTCGGTGAACAGGCGCAGGAAGCGGCCCACGTCGCGGTCGTCCGTGTTGCGCCAGAACTGCCAATAGTCGAAGCTGGAGAGCATCTCCTCGTTGAGCCACACGGCGCCGGCCATGGTCTTGCCCATCTTGCCGCCATCGGCCGTGGTGATGAGCGGCGTGGTCACGCCATAGACCTCCGTGCCGTCCACGCGGCGCGACAGCTCGATGCCGTTGACGATATTGCCCCACTGGTCCGATCCGCCCATCTGCAGCCGGCAGCCGGCGCGGCGGGACAGCTCCAGAAAGTCATAGGCCTGGAGGATCATATAGTTGAATTCGAGGAAGCTGAGCGATTGCTCGCGGTCCAGCCGCAGCTTGACCGAATCGAAGCTGAGCATCCGGTTGACCGAGAAATGCTGTCCGTAGTCGCGCAGGAACGGCAGATATTCGAGCGCGTCGAGCCACTCGGCATTGTCCAGCATCACCGCGTCCGTGGGGCCGTCGCCAAAGGTCAGGAAACGCTCGAACACGGTGCGGATCGACGCGATATTGCCGTTGATCGTCTCCACGGTCATCAGCTTGCGCGCTTCGTCCTTGAAGCTGGGGTCGCCCACCTTGCCGGTGCCGCCGCCCATGAGGACGATGGGCTTGTGCCCGCTCTGCTGCAGGCGGCGCAGCAGCATGATCTGCACCATGGAGCCGACATGGAGCGAAGGCGCCGTGGGATCGAAGCCGATATAGCCGGGCACGACCTGTCCGGCGGCAAGTGCATCCAGTGCGCTTGCGTCGGTGATCTGGTGGATATAGCCCCGCTCGTCGAGCAGGTTCAGGAGGTCGGACTGATATTGGGTCATGACGAAGCTCTCGGGAAAACGGCGCGCGCTTAGCATGGGACAGGGCCGATGAGTAGTATTTTGGCCCAATGCCCGCTCCTGTGCCATCCGGATACGCCGTGCGGCGCGCTGGCGGCGCTGGGCGTGCAGATCAGCCTGACGGAGGATCATGGCTGGGATGTGGCGTTCGTCGCGGTGGGCGATCCCGGCGGATTGCGCCTGCCCGCGCCGACCGGCCCCGTGCGGACGGACGGTCTGTGGCGCACCACCTGCTTCGAGATATTCCTCGCGCTGGATGAGGATGCCTATGCCGAATATAATCTCTCGCCGAGCTGCGCCTGGGCGGCCTATCATTTCGATCACTACCGCACCGGCATGCGCCCGCTGGAAATACCCGCGCCGCAAATCTCCATCGCCATCGGGCATGAGCGCCTGATCCAGACCGCGCGCCTGGCCGAGGACGCGCTGCCATGGGACCGCACCGGCGAGATCGGCATCAGCGCCGTGATCGAGGAGGCGAGCGGCGCGGTGAGCTACTGGGCGCTCGCCCATCCGCCCGGCAAGCCGGATTTCCATCATCGCGATTGCTTCGCGCTGATGCTTCCGCCAGTGGAACGCGGATGAGCTTCTCGACCGGACTCGATCGCCTCCTTGCCGATCCCGCGCTGCGCCAGCCCCTCCACGGGCGGCGCGTCTGCCTGCTGGCCCATCCGGCATCTGTCACGGCGGACCTCACCCATGCGCTCGACGCGCTGGCGGCCTGTGGCGACCTGCGCCTCACCGCCGCCATGGGCCCGCAACATGGCCTGCGCGGGGACAAGCAGGACAATATGATGGAATCGCCGGATTTCGACGATCCGGTCCACGGCATCCCGGTGTTCAGCCTCTATGGCGAGGTGCGCCGCCCGACCGCGCGGATGATGGACGCGGCGGACGTGTTCCTGGTCGACCTGCAGGATCTGGGCTGCCGCATCTACACCTTCGTCACGACCCTGCTCTATCTGCTGGAAGCAGCCGCGCAGGCCGGCAAGACGGTGTGGGTGCTCGATCGCCCCAATCCCGCCGGCCGCCCGGTCGAGGGCCTCACGCTGCACCCCGGTTGGGAGAGCTTCGTGGGCGCCGGGCCCATGCCGATGCGTCATGGCCTCACCATGGGCGAGCTGGGCCACTGGTTCATCGCGCAGTTCGGCCTGGACGTCGATTATCGGGTGATCGAGATGGCGGGCTATGCGCCGGACGCCGCGCCCGGCTTCGGCTGGCCGGCCGAGCGGCTGTGGGTCAATCCCAGCCCCAATGCGCCCAACCTCAACATGGCCCGCTGCTATGCCGGCACGGTGATGCTGGAAGGCGCGACGCTCTCGGAAGGGCGAGGCACCACGCGCCCGCTGGAGCTGTTCGGCGCGCCGGACATCGACGCGCGGGCGGTCATCGCCGAAATGCATGCGCTGGCGCCGCGCTGGCTGGAAGGCTGCATCCTGCGCGATTGCTGGTTCGAGCCGACCTTCCACAAACATGTCGGCGCGCTGTGCAGCGGCGTCCATATCCATGCCGAGGGGCCGGCCTACGACCATCGCGCCTTCCGGCCCTGGCGCGTGCAGGCGCTGGCCTTCAAGGCGATCCGCCGCCTGTGGCCCCATTATGATCTCTGGCGCGACTTCCCCTATGAATATGAGCTGGGCAAGCTGCCCATCGACGTCATCAACGGCTCGCCCCTGCTGCGCGAATGGGTGGATGATGCGGCCGCACTACCGGCCGATCTCGATGCGCTGACCATCCCGGATGAGGCGGCGTGGCTGGAGACGCGGGCGGCGCATCTGATCTATTGAGGGCCGGCGAGGGTGGTCGCCGGCGGCCGGTTTTGGACATTCCGCTCAGCCCCGTCCGTTCGTCCTGAGTAGCCACCGAGCTTGTCGAAGTGGCGTATCGAAGGACCGCAGCGCTGCGCCGGATGCGTCGATACGCGTCTACGGCGCTTCTCAGTCCCTACTCAGTGCGCTACCGCGCCACCGCGTCCTTCCCTGCCGGCCGGTGCAGCAATGACACCAGCACGAAGCTGACGATCATCAGCAGATACCATGCGCCCAGCTTGTCGATGGGCACCATGTGCCAGCCGTCGCGCTGGCTCGGATAGGTCCAGGCGCGGGCGAAGGTGCCGATATTCTCGGCGAACCAGATGAACAGCGCGACGAGCAGCCAGCCCAGCAGCAGCGGCATCGGCCGGTGCGCGCGGAACGGACGGAACCAGACCGTCGTGCGCCAGAAGAGCAGGGCGGTCGCGGCAAAGAGCGCGATGCGAATGTCCGGCAGCCAGTGGTGCGCGAAGAAGTTCACATAGATGGCGGCGGCCAGCGCGATGGTCGTCCAGCGCGGTGGATAATGGCTGTAGCGGAAATCGAAGATGCGCCAAACCCGCGCGATATAGCTGCCCACCGCGGCATACATGAAGCCCGAGAAGAGCGGCACGCCGCCAGGCTGGGCTCGGGATAGACCCATGAGCCCGCGCTGGTCTTGAACAGCTCCATCACCGTGCCGACGAGATGGAACAGGGCGATCACCTTGGCCTCGCGCCAGCTCTCCAGGCGCAAGAGCAGCATGCCGGCCTGGATGGCGAGGGCGCCCAGCGTCAGGAAGTCATAGCGGGCGAGCCGTGCGTGCGCCGGATAGAGGAGGTGCGTGCCGAGCAGCAGCGCGAGCATGAGCGCGCCGAACAGGCAGGCCCAGCCCTGCTTGAAGCCGAACAGCAGGAACTCGTAGGCCCATGCGGCGGGACCATGGCTCGGCCGGGCGGCTTCGAGCCGGGCACGGATGCGCGCGAAGCGGGTGGCGCCGGTGGCCGGTTTCAACTCTTGCGTGGCACGCACTCCCGCCGGCCTGCTGGCGGGAGATTGCTATCGCGCGGCCCTGTGCGGCACAAGCGCGGCCGCTGCCGGCTGCTCTCAGCGGTGGGTCGTGCGCACCGTGGCGCGGGCCTGGAGCAGGTCCCACATGCCGCGATGCTGGCCGAGCAACTGGCTCGCGCCGAACTGGATCGCGCGGGAGAGGCGGTCCGGCTCGGGCAGCGTATCCAGCAGGTCCAGCGTTTCGCTCCGGCTGGGGAGCGCGCAGGGCGGAGGCTCGATGCCGAGGCGGATCGCGCCCGCATCCAATATGGTGCGGATCGCGTGCCACTCCAGCACCAGCGTCACGGCCGTGCCGAGCGCGCAGCCGCGCCGGTCCGACTGGGCGAGCATCTCCATCGCATGGCGCTGCTGGCTGACGATCGTGGTCGTCTCATTATGCCCGCTCGTGCTGGGCAACGGGCCGACCGCGACGCTCAGCGCGCCCAGATATTGCCGCTCGATCGCGAAGGCGTCGATGGACTGGATCAGCCAGGCGCGCGCCGAAACCTCCACGGTACGGGCGGCGGCATGGTCGATCAGACCCGGTATCTGGCCGTGCAGCAGCGAGACGAAATGAACGAAGTCGGCGAAATCGACCAGATCGCGCACGAAGGACTGCCGGTCGCCCGCCACGGCCGGCGCGCAATAGGCATGCGCGGCGGTCCCGTCATTGCGGACGAGGGCCGCGACGAGCGCAGCCAGGCTGTTGTGATGCGACAATTGGGACACTCTGTTCATGTAACGCCTCTTACCGCCATCCGTTGCCGGATCGACGTCGTCCCCGTACCGAGAAGTAGGTCTTCACCAGTTAACAAGCTCTTGACGAACCGGCTTTCCGGCGATCGTTTTTACGGCGTGCCCTGATCAAAAATGGCACATTTTCCATGGGTTTGCGAGCGTTATCGCGCGGCGCGCGACCTGTCGCCAACGGGGCACGCTTCGTCTCGCAAGCTTCGTGTCGCACGGGCGAGGCAGGGTCGTCACGCAGACAGCATCAGCCCCGGCATCACCTGGTCGGGATGCCGGGGCTGATGGCCTGTCCGGGTTCGCCGGCGCTTACTGGTCGAGGAAGCTGCGCATCTTGCGCGAGCGGCTCGGATGCTTGAGCTTGCGCAGCGCCTTGGCTTCGATCTGGCGGATGCGCTCGCGCGTCACGCTGAACTGCTGGCCGACTTCCTCCAGCGTGTGATCGGTGTTCATGCCGATGCCGAAGCGCATGCGCAGCACGCGTTCCTCACGCGGGGTGAGGCTGGCGAGGACGCGCGTGACCGTCTCCTTGAGGTTCGCCTGGATGGCGGCGTCCACGGGGATGATCGCGTTCTTGTCCTCGATGAAATCGCCCAGGTGGCTGTCTTCCTCGTCGCCGATCGGCGTTTCGAGGGAGATCGGCTCCTTGGCGATCTTCATCACCTTGCGCACCTTCTCCAGCGGCATGGAGAGCCGCTCGGCCATTTCCTCGGGCGTGGGCTCGCGGCCCTGCTCGTGGAGGAACTGGCGGCTGGTGCGCACCAGCTTGTTGATCGTCTCGATCATGTGGACCGGGATGCGGATGGTGCGGGCCTGATCCGCGATGGAGCGCGTGATCGCCTGCCGGATCCACCAGGTCGCATAGGTCGAGAATTTGTAGCCGCGCCGATACTCGAACTTGTCCACCGCCTTCATGAGGCCGATATTGCCTTCCTGGATCAGGTCCAGGAACTGCAGGCCGCGGTTCGTATATTTCTTGGCGATCGAGATCACGAGGCGGAGATTGGCTTCCACCATCTCCTTCTTGGCGATGCGCGCCTCGCGCTCGCCCTTCTGCACCATGTTCACGATGCGGCGGAACTCTGGCAGGGAGGTGCCGGTCGCCTGGGCGATCTCGGCCACTTCGCTGCGGATGCGCTCAACCGCGTCGGCCTCGTTGCCGGCGAAGGCCGCCCATTTCTTGTCGATCGTGCCGACCCGCTCCAGCCAGCCGTCATCCAGCTCGTGGGTGACATAATTCTGGAGGAAGTCCTTGCGGCTCACCTTGTGGCGCTCGGCCAGGCGCAGCATCTGCCCGCCCAGCGTCGTGAGGCGCCGGTTGAACGCATAGAGCTGGTCGACCAGATATTCGATCTTCTGCTGGTGGAACTGCACGCTCTCCACCTGCGCGGTGAGGTCCTCGCGCAGCTTCTGATATTCGGCTTCGCGCTTCTCGGGGAAGTCCTGGCCGTTGCCGAGCGCATCGAGTCGCGCCTGCTGGATCTTGCCGAACCGGTCATACAGCTCGGTGATGAGCGCGAACTTCTCCAGCGCGTCGGGCTTGAGCAGCTCTTCCATGGCGGCGAGGGAGAGCGTGTTGTCCTCCTCGTCCTCTTCTTCGGGCTGGCGCGTGCGACGCTCGACCATCGACTCGTCGTCGTCCTCGCTCTCGGCTTCCTCCTCGACCTCGTCCTCATCCTTGAAGGACGGGCCGGCGGTCTTCTCGCTGATCTCGCCGTCATCATCCTCGCCGTCCTCGGAGAGGCTCTCGGGCGCGGGGTCCTTGGAGAGCATGGCGTCGAGATCGAGGATCTCGCGCAGCTGCATCTCGCCATTGTTGAGCGCGGTCGACCATTCGATGATCGCGTTGAAAGTGGTGGGGCTCTCGCACAGGCCCAGGATCATCGTGTCGCGGCCGGCCTCGATGCGCTTGGCGATGGCGATCTCGCCCTCGCGGCTGAGCAGCTCCACGGCGCCCATCTCGCGCAGATACATGCGCACCGGGTCGTCCGTGCGGTCGACGGTTTCCTTCTTCTTCTCGCCGACATTGCCGCTATTCTCTTCATCGTCGGCAGTGGTGTCGATGGCGTCGACATCGGACTCGGCGTTCTCCTCGCCGTCCTCGCTCTGCTCGTCATTCTCGACGATGTTGATGCCCATGTCGTTGAGCGCGGCGGTGATGTCCTCGATCTGGTCGGACGACATCTCGCCTTGCGGCAGCGCGTTGTTCAGCTCGTCATAAGTGATGTAGCCGCGCTTCTTGGCGCGCGCGACCAGCTTCTTGACCGAGGCCTCGTTGAGATCGAGCAGGGGGGCATCGCCACTCTCTTCCGAACCGGTTTCGCTGTTGTTGCCCTTGATCGCCTTGGTCGCCATGCGTCAGATTACTCCGGTGCCGGGCGATCTGCGCGCCCGGACAAAATGGTCAATCGCTCTGGGGTTGAGCCAGTTCGGTCATACGTGCCGCGAGGTCGGCCTTCGTCTTGCGCAGGGCCTGCTGGCGGGCATAGCTTGCCTCGTCCAGATCCTCCGCCATCGCCCTCGTCACAGCCGCCAGTTCCGCCTCTATACGCGGCATCGCCACAATCACAGCAATCGCTTCCGCAAGATCGCGCTGGGCGCGCCTCCTGTCGGCTTCGTCCCGTGTGAAGGTGAAATGCAACGCATCGGCCCGGAGCAACCCCTTCGCCATATTATACACGTCACTCTCGCCCAATATGGTAAGGAGCCTACTGGTTTCAACCGTTTCTTCGCGATCGCAGACATCGAGCAGCGTATCGAGCAGCGCGGCGAGGCGCGAATCGGCCGGACTGAGCCCCGCCAGCGCCTCGCGATGGACGATGATTTCCCCCGGAAAGCGCAGTAATCCGGCCAACACGGCGCGGGTCAGCAACTGGTCGCCGCCGCTCTCGCCGATGGCGCGGGTTTCCGGCTCGGGCGGCGGAGGGGGCGGGGTCCAGCGGCCGTTGCGGAAGGTTCCGCCGGTGCGCCCGCCCTGTGCGCGGCGGGGCGGCGCGCCACCGGTCCCGGACTGCGCGGCGCGCGGGGCGAAGAACAGCGCGTCATAGCGCTCCCGGAACAGCCGGCTGTAGAGCGCGCGTATGTCATTGTCCGCAATGGTCGCGACCAGCGCCGAGAGCCGCTGCTTGAAGCCGGCCCGGGCCTCCGGCGTCTCCAGCGGGGCGGCGTCATGCTCGCTGCGCCAGATCAGGCCGTCGAGCGGCGCGGCTTCGGCCAGCACGGCCTCGAACGCAGCGACGCCGGCCGTGCGGATGAGATCGTCCGGGTCCTGCCCCCTGGGCAAGGCCGCGAAGGCGAGGCTATGGCCGGGGCGCAGCAGCGGCAAGGCGCGGTGGGCGGCGCGCAGGGCGGCGCGCTGGCCCGCGCCGTCCCCATCGAAGCAGAGCAGCGGTCGCTCGACCATCGACCAGAGCCGCTCGATCTGATGCTCGGTGAGCGCGGTGCCGAGCGGCGCGACCGCCTCGGCGATGCCGGCCTGCGCGATCATGATCGCATCCATATAGCCCTCGACCACGATCACCCGGCCGGCCTTGCGCGCGGCGGGGCCGGCCTTGTCGAGATTGAACAGCGTGCGGCCCTTGTCGAACAGCGGCGTCTCGGGCGAGTTCAGATATTTGGGCTCGCCGCTACCCAATATGCGCCCGCCAAAAGCGATCACCCGGCCGCGCTGGTCGCGAATCGGGATCATCAGCCGGCCCCGGAACCGGTCATAGCTCTCGCGCCCGGCATCCTCGGGCTGGATCAGCATGCCGCTCTCCACCAGCATCGCGGGCGGGAAGGCCTTGAGCGCGTCCTTGAGCCTGCCCCGGCTGTCCGGCGCGAAGCCCAGGCCGAAGGCGCGCCGCGTCGCATCCGTGATGCCGCGCCGGGCGAGATAGGCGCGCGCCTCCGCGCCCTCGACGCCATCGAGTTGCGCCACGAACCAGTCCTGCGCGGCGGCGGTCACATCATGCAGGGACTGCGCCTTCTCCGCCCGCCTGGCCGCGCGCGGATCGGGCGCGGGCACGTCCATGCCCGCGGCGGCGGCGAGTTCCTTCACCGCGTCGAGGAAGGGCAGGCCGCGCTGGTCGGTCATCCAGCGGATCGCGTCGCCATGCGCCCCGCAGCCGAAGCAATGGTAGAAGCCCTTCTCATCGTTGATCGTGAAGCTGGGCGTCTTCTCGTTATGAAAAGGGCAGCAGGCCTTGTACTCGCGCCCGGCCTTCTGGACCTTGATGGTCTTGCCGATCAGCGTCGAGAGCGTGGTGCGGGCGCGCAGTTCGTCCAGCCATTGCGGGGTGAGGCTCATGGCGCATAACCCGCGCGCAGCCACGGGCGGCCATGGCCACCGGCGCCGTGGACATCAGGACTCATGAGATAGGGAAGCGGCATGGAGCGAACCATCGAACCGCATCCCTATCATTCTCTCGGCACGGGCGGAAGCTGCCCGGCGGATTTTGCAGCCGATCAGGCGGCCTGGAAGCTGACCGAGACCTTGCCCGCGCGGCGACGCATCGCTGCGCCGACGAGGCCGAAGCCGCCAATCATCATCGCCCAGGTGGCCGGCTCCGGCACGGCGCCCGCCGCTGCATCGGCGATGGTCAGCGTGTAGGTTCCCGAGCCCTGATACTGCGTGAGCGCATAAGTGCCGAGCAGGAATGTGGGCGCGAATTCCGATCCGCTGTAGAGTTGCGGGCCATCGGTGACGAGCAGGGTGCTGCTGCCGTAGAAATCGCTGATCTCCATCCCGCCGCCGACGCCGGCATTGTAGAAGTAGATATCGGCAAGGCTGATTGCCGCGTCGGGGAAACCGGGCACGTCCCACAGGACGAAGCCGAGCCCCGAAGCCGAGTCGGACGGGACCGGACTGGAATCGAGCTGGAAGCTGGCAGTGTAATCGCCGGTGATCGTGAAATCGAGCAACGCAGCCTGCGCCGGCGCCGTAAAGCTCAATGTCGCCGCAGCCGCGACCAGAAGACCCGCATATTTCATGATTGTTTTCCTCTCATCCCCACGCCCCATGTCCCGGGCCATTCGCGTTCATTCACGCGCGACCGTACATGGTTGCGAAAGTGTTGCATCATGAATTTCGGGCAATTTCGCACCTGTCCCGCCCCGGCACGATTTGCAGCCGGTTCGTAAACGACCCGATCCGCCGGTCAGCCGGCCAGCGCTGCCTTCACCAGTCCGCTGGCCTTGCTCATGTCCAGCTCGGTGCCGTGCCGCTCCTTGAGCGTGGCCATGACCTTGCCCATGTCCTTCACGCTGCTCGCGCCCAGTTCGGCCTTGATCGCCTCGATCGCGGCGCGGGTCTCGTCCTCGCTCAGCTGCCGGGGCAGGAAGCTCTCGATCACCTCCAGCTCGCTCTGCTCCTGCGCGGCGAGTTCCGCGCGGCCGCCCTGCTCGTACATGGTGATCGATTCGCGGCGCTGCTTGACCATCTTCTGCAGCACGTCGACCACGAGCGCGTCGTCGTCCGGCATCTGCGTGGCGGTGCGCAGCTCGATATCGCGGTCCTTCACCTTCGCCAGGATCAGGCGCACCGCCGCCAGGCGCGGCTTGTCGCCGCCCTTCATGGCCTCGATCTGGGCAGCCTTGAGCGAATCGCGAATCATTGCGCGTCCTTCCTTTCGCCATGCGGGAAAGGATGACATATAAGGCGGCTCGCAGGATTTTAATAGGATTGACCGTGCAGATGCGAAATCCTACTGACCCGGCCGTTTAGCCGGTGCGAGGCGCCGCGCCAAAAATGCGAAAAAGAAGGAACAGATTGCCATGGCGAACGCCAGATACCCGACCGTGCCCAAAGGAGCGACGGGGGTATTGGTTCTTGCCGATGGCACGGTGATCTTCGGCCGCGGCTTCGGCGCGGCGGGCGAGGCGGTGGGCGAGCTGTGCTTCCACACCGCCATGACCGGCTATCAGGAGATCATGACGGACCCGAGCTTCGCCGGGCAGATCATCACCTTCACATTCCCGCATATCGGCAATGTCGGCACCAATCCGGAGGATGTGGAAGCCGGCGCCCCCCATGCGCTGGGCTGCGTGGTGCGCGAGGATGTGACCGCGCCCAGCAATTTCCGCAATGTCGAGCCGTTCGACCAGTGGCTGAAGGCGCTTGGGCGCATCGGCCTGGCCGGCGTGGACACCCGCGCGCTCACCCGCCGCATCCGCACCGCCGGCGCGCCCAATGCAGTGATCGCGCATGATCCCGAGGGCCAGTTCGATCTCGCCGCGCTGCACGACAAGGCGAAGGCCTGGCCGGGGCTGGAGGGCATGGACCTCGCCATCGAAGTGACCGGCGCGGCGCGGCAATGGGCTGATGGCGACTGGACGCTGGGCAAGGGCTACCACCTCTCGGCCGCCGCCGCCGACGCGCCGCATGTGGTCGCCATCGACTATGGCGCCAAGGACAATATCTTCCGCAATCTGGTGAAGGCCGGCGCGAAGGTGACGGTGCTGCCCGCCACCGCCACCCATGAGGAGATCATGGCGCTGCGGCCCGCCGGGGTGTTCCTCTCCAACGGTCCGGGCGATCCGGCCGCGACCGCCGCCTATGCCGTGCCGGTGATCCGCACGCTGCTCGACGCGAACATGCCGATCTTCGGCATCTGCCTGGGCCATCAGCTGCTCGGCCTCGCCGCCGGCGCGAAGACGGTCAAGATGCATCAGGGCCATCGCGGCGCCAATCATCCGGTCAAGCGGCTGGAGGATGGCGTGGTCGAGATCACCTCCATGAACCACGGCTTCGCGGTCGATACCGCCACGCTGCCGGCCAATGTGGTGGAGACGCATGTGAGCCTGTTCGACGGCTCCAATTGCGGCATCGCCTTCACGGACAAGCCGGTCTTCGCCGTGCAATATCATCCCGAGGCCTCGCCCGGCCCGCAGGACAGCTTCTATCTGTTCAGGCGCTTCGTGGAGGGGCTGAAATGAGCGTCAAGCTGCCGCAGATCGATCCCGCCCGGCTGGAAGCGGAGTGGGAGGCGGACAAGGAGGTCCTCGCCAATCTCGCCGCCCATGGCGACAAGGCGCATGTCCGCCGCGCGGTGGATGTGAGCTTTCGCGGCGATGACGAGGCTTTCGAGCAGGTGCTGCGCATCGCCGGCCAGTTCGGCTTCGTCGAGCTGGACCGCGAGACGGACGAGGCGGGCGACCTGTTCCTGTTCCTCGAATGCGAGCAGGCGGTCGACGAACAGTCGATCCGCGACCTCACCCGCAAATGCCTCCAGATCGAGGCGCTCTGCGGCGTGGAATATGACGGCTGGGGCTGCGAAGCCGAGACGGGAGCGGTGCATTGAGGCCGGGCGGCGCCCGGACGCGACGAACCGGGCAGGCTGCATCCGCCATGCTCCGCACTCACAATATCCATTGGTGACAAGATAATGCCCAAAAGAACTGACATCTCCTCGATCCTCATCGTCGGCGCGGGGCCGATCATCATCGGCCAGGCATGCGAGTTCGATTATTCGGGCACGCAGGCCTGCAAGGCGCTGAAGGAGGAGGGTTACCGGATCATCCTGGTCAATTCCAACCCGGCGACGATCATGACCGATCCGGAGATGGCGGACGCGACCTATGTCGAGCCGATCACGCCCGAGATCGTCGCCAAGATCATCGAGAAGGAGCGGCCGGACGCGATCCTGCCGACCATGGGGGGGCAGACGGCGCTCAACACGGCGCTGGCGCTGTTCAACGACGGCACGCTGGAAAAATATGGCGTGCAGATGATCGGCGCCGATGCCGAGGCGATCGACAAGGCCGAGGACCGGATCAAGTTCCGCGACGCGATGGACAGGATCGGGCTCGAAAGCGCGCGCTCGCGCATCGCCCACACGCTGGAGGAAGCGCTCGACGCGCTCGAATTCACCGGCCTGCCCTCGATCATCCGGCCCAGCTTCACCATGGGCGGCACGGGCGGCGGCATCGCCTATAATCGCGAGGAGTTCGTGCGGATCGTCACGGGCGGTCTGGATGCCTCGCCGACCAGCGAGGTGCTGATCGAGGAATCGCTGCTCGGCTGGAAGGAATATGAGATGGAAGTCGTCCGCGACCGCGCGGACAATTGCATCATCATCTGCTCCATCGAGAATATCGATCCGATGGGCATCCACACGGGCGATTCCATCACCGTCGCGCCGGCGCTGACGCTGACCGACAAGGAATATCAGATCATGCGCAACGCGAGCATCGCGGTGCTGCGTGAAATCGGCGTGGAAACAGGTGGTTCCAACGTGCAGTTCGCGGTCAATCCCAAGGATGGCCGGCTGATCGTCATCGAGATGAACCCGCGCGTCAGCCGCTCCTCGGCGCTGGCCTCCAAGGCGACCGGCTTCCCGATCGCCAAGGTCGCGGCCAAGCTGGCGGTGGGCTACACGCTCGACGAGATCACCAACGACATCACCGGCGTGACGCCCGCGAGCTTCGAGCCGACCATCGATTATGTCGTCACCAAGATCCCGCGCTTCGCCTTCGAGAAGTTCAAGGGCAGCCAGCCGCTGCTCGGCACGGCCATGAAGTCGGTCGGCGAGGTGATGGCGATCGGCCGCAACATCCACGAATCCATGCAGAAGGCCCTGCGCGGGCTGGAGACGGGCCTGTCCGGCTTCAACCAGATCGATGACCTGGTGGGCGCGCCGCGCGACCAGATCATCGCCGCGCTCGGCCAGCCGACGCCCGACCGGCTGCTGGTCGCCGCGCAGGCCCTGCGCGAGGGGCTGAGCGTGGCGGAAATCCACGCCGTCGCCAAATTCGATCCCTGGTTCCTGGACCGCCTTGCCGAGATCGTCGCGGCGGAGAATCAGGTGCTGGAGAATGGCCTGCCCACCGATGCCGAGGGCATGCGCCACCTCAAGGCCATGGGCTTTTCCGACAAGCGGCTCGGCTGGCTGGCGCTGCAATCGGCCAATCTGCGGCCCGGCATGGAGAGCGTGATCCGGCGCGGCTCCGGCCTCGTGCGCGATGCCGTGGTCGCCATGACCGGCGGCGTGACCGAGGAGGAGGTGCGCGCGCTGCGTCACCGGCTCGGCGTGCGCCCGGTGTTCAAGCGCATCGACACCTGCGCGGCCGAGTTCGACGCGCGCACGCCCTATATGTATTCGACCTATGAGGCGCCGACCTTCGGCGAGCCCGAGGATGAAAGCCAGCCGAGCGACCGCCGCAAGGTGGTCATCCTGGGCGGCGGGCCCAACCGCATCGGCCAGGGCATCGAGTTCGACTATTGCTGCTGCCACGCCTGCTTCGCGCTGGAGGAGGCGGGCTATGAGACGATCATGGTCAACTGCAATCCGGAGACGGTGAGCACGGATTACGACACGTCCGACCGCCTCTATTTCGAGCCGCTGACCGCCGAGGACGTGCTGGAGATCCTGCATGTCGAGCAGTCGAGGGGTGAACTGGCGGGCGTGATCGTGCAGTTCGGCGGCCAGACGCCGCTCAAGCTGGCGCAGGCGCTCGAGGATGCGGGCATTCCCATCCTGGGCACGTCGCCCGATGCCATCGACCTGGCCGAGGACCGCGAGCGCTTCGCCGCGCTGGTGACGAAGCTGGCGCTGCTCCAGCCCGCCAACGGGATCGCGCGCTCCAAGGAGGAGGCGATCGCGGTGGCCAGCCGCATCGGCTATCCGGTGCTGATGCGGCCTTCCTATGTGCTGGGCGGCCGGGCGATGGAGATCGTCGACGGGCAGGCGCAGCTGGAGGAATATATCGCCACCGCCGTGCAGGTCTCGGGCGACTCGCCCGTGCTGATCGACCAGTATCTGCGCGACGCGGTCGAGGTGGACGTGGATGCGCTGTGCGACGGCACCGATGTGGTCGTGGCCGGCGTTCTCCAGCATATCGAGGAAGCCGGCGTGCATAGCGGCGACAGTGCCTGCTCGCTGCCGCCCTACAGCCTGGGCGAGGACATCGTCGCGGAGATCGAGCGGCAGACGGACGTGCTGGCGCACGCGCTGCATGTGCGCGGCCTCATGAACATCCAGTTCGCGGTGAAGGCCAGCGTCCGCGCGGACGGCACTCAGGAGCACAAGGTCTTCCTCATCGAGGTCAATCCGCGCGCCTCGCGCACCGTGCCGTTCGTCGCCAAGGCCATCGGCACGCCCATCGCCAAGATCGCCGCGCGCGTGATGGCCGGGGAGATGCTCGCCGCCCTGCCGCGGATCGATCGCAATGCGATCCGCCATATTGCGGTCAAGGAGGCCGTGTTCCCGTTCAACCGCTTCCCCGGCGTCGATCCGGTGCTCTCGCCGGAAATGAAGTCCACCGGCGAAGTCATGGGAATCGATGCGGATTTCGCGACCGCCTTCGCCAAGGCGCAGCTCGGCGCGGGCACGCTCCTGCCGGACGGCGGCACAGTGTTCATCTCGGTCAAGGACAGCGACAAGGCGGTGATCCTGCCCGCCGCCGCCAAGATCGGCGCGCTCGGCTTCCGCATCGTCGCGACCGGCGGCACCGCGCAATATCTGGAGGCGCATGGCCTGCCCGTCGAGACGGTCAACAAGGTCGCGCAGGGGCGCCCGCATATCGTGGACCGGATCATGGACGGCGGTGTCGATCTCATCTTCAACACCACGGAAGGCTGGCAGTCCCTCAAGGACAGCCAGGCGATCCGGATGAGCGCGCTGCGCCAGAAGGTGCCGATCTTCACCACGGCGGCCGCGAGCCTCGCGGCGGTGGACGCGATCGAGGCCTTGCGCGCGCATCCCCTTGAAGTGCGGTCGCTCCAATCCTATTATCAGGCGTCGCACGACTGATCTTCCGACATTCACCAAAATCAGCCGGGTGCTGACCGGGTGACCGGTCGGCAGGGAAGTCGTGCTATTGTGCAATTCAACCTAGAATCGGGGAGTCCAGATGGCCACCGTTGAGAAGATGCCCATGCTGCAAGTCGGCTATGACAAGCTGACCGAGCAGCTGCGTACGCTCAAGGCGGAGCGTCCGCTTATCGTGGATGCGATCGAGGAAGCCCGTGCGCATGGCGATCTCTCGGAGAACGCCGAGTATCATGCCGCCAAGGAGCGTCAGGGCCAGGTCGAGGCGTCGATCGCCGATATCGAGGATAAGCTCTCGCGCGCCCAGGTCATCGATCCCAGGAGCCTGTCGGGCGACAAGGTGGTGTTCGGTGCGACCGTGACCATGCTCGACGAGGATGAGCAGCCGGTTCGCTACCAGATCGTCGGCCAGGCCGAATCCGATGCGAAGGCGGGCATGATCTCCTATTCGAGCCCGCTCGGGCGCGCGCTCATCGGCCGCCAGGTCGGTGAGGAGGTCGAGGTGACGGTGCCGTCCGGCGACAAATTCTACCTGATCGAGAAGATCGAATTCATCTGAACCTGCGGCAGTCACGGAAACAGGACGAACGATGGCGCTGACCCTTCCGCGCGGCCACGCCACGAACATCCTGGCCGCGATCACCATTCTCGCCTTTCTGCCCGTGCAGCTGCTGGGCGAGACGGGGCGTGCCTCCATATTGGCGGGCTTCATCCCCGAGCGGCTTTCCGCGCTCTGGGATGTCGTCAGCATGCCGGCCATTCCGTGGCTGCCGCTGTGGATCACGCCGCTCACGGCCACGCTCATCCACGCCAACTGGATGCATCTGGGCTTCAACATGCTGCTGCTGCTGTTCTGCGGCCGCTTCGTGGAGCAGCTGTTGGGGCAGGGCCGCACGGTGCTGATCTATGTGGTGGGCGCTTATGCCGCCGCGCTCGGCCAATGGGCGATCCCCGGCTTCCAGGAGACGCGCGAGGGCATCGTGCCGATGATCGGCGCGAGCGGGGCCATCTCCGCGCTGCTCGGCACCTATGCGATGATCTACGGGCAGCGCAGCGTCCGGCCGATCGGCTTCGTTCCGGCCTATATGGTGCGGATGGCCTGGCTGGCGGTGGCGTGGAGCGGCCTGCAGCTGCTCATCGCGATCGCCGGTGGGCTGGACAGTTTCTTCGGCGGCATCGCCGTCGGCGCGCATATCGGCGGCTTCATCGCGGGGCTGCTGCTCTCGCGCCCGCTGCTGGTCCATCGCTTCCGGCCGACCTGAGGCGAGTGCGGGCGGGCCCGGCTACCCGCCCAGGCCCGACGCCCTCCCGTGCAGGAGAGGGGCGGGTCCGGAAATCAGGCCACCTGCGGGTCGTGCGCTTCGCCGGCCGGATCGAGCAGCTTGTGCAGATGCACGACGACATAGCGCATCTCCGCATCGTCGACAGTGCGCTGCGCCGCGGAGCGCCACGCGGCTTCCGCGCTCGCATAATCGGGATAGACGCCGACCAGGTCGACCGACTGGAGATCTTCGAAAATCAGCTTGCGGGGGTCTTTCACGCGACCGCCCATGACGAGATGCATCAGGCTCAATGTAAGGCTCCTTGTTGGGGCCGACGGGTCGGCTCCGTTCGCGTCGCTGGCTAGCAGCCCGGCGGGGCGCTGCCAAGACGTCGCGCGCCGCGATGTCAGCCCTGATCGGGTGCGGGCGGCGGCAGCGCCTGCGCCACCTCGACCGCATCCGGCTCCCCGGTCCGCGGGGCGGCGGCGGAGGCCAGTATCTTGCGGCCGACAGTGGTGGCGACGATGCCGGCGGCGTTCGTCGCGACGACCTTGCGCTGCTTCTTCAGGCCGGTGAGGACCCGTTGGGCCGCGTCGCTGGTCGCGGCTGCCTTGACCGCGCGTCCGGCCATCTGGCCCGCCTTGCCCGCGATCGCGATGCGCGGCACGAAGATGGCGAGCACGGCGCCGGCCGCGGCCGCGGCGGCAACGGCGGTGATCGGATGCTCGAGGAACAGCCGGTTGGTCTCGGCGGCGGCGCGGATGGACTTTTCGCGCGTGTCGTCGATCACGGCCTCGCCCTTGCGGCGTGTCGCCGCGATGGCCTTGCCCGCGGACTGGCGCGCCTGCTCCAGACCGGCCCGGGCCCGTTCGGCGACGCCTTCACGCTCCGCGCCCGTCCCGGGGGCAGGCGGCGTGTCGCCTTCAGGTCTCGTCATTCGTTGATCTCCAGAGATTGCGATTGAGCCAGATGAACTGGCTGGCGCGCATGCCGTAGACGGCCACGGACCGGGCCGGCTTCCAGAACAGCGAGGCGGCGAGGCCGGCCACGGCGGCGCCGGTCAGCAGCGGATGGCGGCGGATCGCGCGGCGTGTCGTCTGTTTCGCCTCGGTCAGCCGCTCGGCCACGGCCTGCCTGGCATCCTCCTTGAGATGCGCGGGCGTGAGGCGCGCTTTCGTGGCCTGCACCGCATCGGCGAACTGCATGCGGGCAGCGCGCGCGCGTGCGCGTGCATCGGCGAGCTGGGTGCGCTCCTTGCTCCGGCTCATCGTCCTTGCTCCTCGAACAGCGACTTGAAGGCGTTGCGGGCGATCAGCGCGCAGACGATGGCGATGACGATGGCCAGGGCGGCGACGATCAGATTGGCCGCAAGCATCCCCACATAAGGCGCGAGCGCGAGGATCGCGGAGACGATCAGGATGATGACGCCCATCACCAGGAAGACCAGCGCGAGCGCCGCGAAGACCAGCCAGGTGCGCAGCTTCTCGGCGATCACCTTCGCCTTGATCCTCGCCCAGTCCAGCTCGGCCTCGGCCATGGTCCGGCCGGATGCGATCAGGCGCGCGAAGCTGGCCTTGAGCGACATGTCTTCGACAGGCGCCCCCTCGTCCGGCGGCGGCGCCTGCCGTTCCTCAATGTCGATATCGCTCATTGCCCCGCCGCGAAATGCCTTGCTGCTGCTGTCCTCATGCATCGTCTTTGGAGGAGCTGCCGCGCATCATGCGCATGAGCACGAAGCCGACGACGGCGGCCGCGCCGATGGTCACGGCCGGGCTCTTGCGCACGAAGTTGCGCGCATCCTCGGCCAGATCGTTGACGTCCTTCTCGTCCAGCGTCCTGGACGCGCCGGCCAGCGTCTCGGCGGCCTTGCGGGCATAATCGCCATATTGCGGGCCGAGCTTGGAATCGACCGTCTCGGCGGTCTCGGCGATCAGCCGGGAGAGGCCGGCCAGCGCGTCCCCGGTGGTGTTCTTGGCCGAGTTGGCGGCGTCGCGCGCCGTCGCCTTGGCGGTTTCGGCGAACTCGCCGGCCTGTTCGCGCCAGTGGCTGGCGCCGGCTTCCGCCGCGGCCTCGACACGCGCGGCGGCGTCGGCGACGGGTTGTGCGGCAGCAGACTTCGTTGCGGTGGAGCGCTTGCGCTTCGGCGTTTCGGTGGTGCTCGTGTCAGCCATCGTTGTTCCTTTCTCGCGATGATGTGCCCCTCGGGCGGATTATAGCAAGGCTTCCTCTCATGAACAGACCCGGCGTGCCGAAGTTCCCGCCGGGAAGGTGGCTTTTGCGCCATTGCCCACCATTGCCATTGCACCGGGCCATCGCTAAGCGCCGGCCCGAAGGAGATAGCCGCGCCATGACCGAGATTCTCGATATCCACGCCCGCCAGATCCTTGACAGCCGGGGCAACCCGACCGTCGAGGTCGATGTCCTGCTCGAGGATGGCAGCTTCGGCCGTGCCGCCGTGCCGTTCGGCGCGTCGACCGGCGCTTATGAAGCTGTCGAGAAGCGTGACGGGGACAAGGCCGTCTATCTCGGCAAGGGCGTGCTGGGCGCGGTCGACGCGGTCAATGGCGAGATCGGCGAGACGATCATCGGCATGGATGCCGAGGACCAGGGCGATGTCGATGCTGCGATGATCGCGCTCGACGGGACGCAGAACAAGTCCCGCCTGGGCGCCAACGCGATCCTGGGCGTCAGCCTCGCGGTCGCCAAGGCGGCGGCGGATGCGCGCGGCCTGCCGCTCTATCGCTATGTCGGCGGCGTGTCCGCGCATGTGCTGCCGGTGCCGATGATGAACATCATCAACGGTGGCGAGCATGCCGACAATCCGATCGACTTCCAGGAATTCATGATCATGCCGGTGGGGGCGGAGAGCATCGCCCATGCCGTGCAGATCGGCTCGGAGATCTTCCACACGCTCAAGAAGGGCCTGCACGACAAGGGGCTCGCGACGGGCGTGGGCGACGAGGGCGGTTTCGCGCCCAACATCGCCTCGACCACCGAGGCGCTCGATTTCATCATGCAGAGCATCGAGAAGGCGGGCTATCGACCGGGCGAGAATGTCGTGCTCGCGCTCGATTGCGCCTCCACCGAATTCTTCAAGGACGGCAAATATGTGATCGCGGGCGAGGGCAAGACCCTGGGCGCCGGCGAATTCGCCGATTATCTGGCCGATCTGGTCGCGCGCTATCCGATCCGGTCGATCGAGGATGGCATGGCCGAGGATGATTTCGAGGGCTGGAAGATCCTGACAGAGAAGATCGGCGATCGCTGCCAGCTCGTCGGCGACGATCTGTTCGTCACCAATCCCGCGCGCCTCGCGCTGGGCATCGAGCAGGGCATGGCCAACTCGCTGCTGGTCAAGGTCAACCAGATCGGCACGCTGACCGAGACGCTGGCGGCGGTCGAGATGGCGCATCGCGCGCGCTATACGTCAGTGATGTCGCATCGCTCGGGCGAGACCGAGGACACGACCATCGCGGACCTCGCCGTGGCCACCAATTGCGGGCAGATCAAGACCGGATCGCTGGCGCGCTCCGACCGGCTCGCCAAATATAACCAGCTCATCCGCATCGAGGAGGAACTGGGCGACCGGGCGGTCTATGCGGGGGCGTCGATCTTCGCCTGAGCGGGCATCGTGATCCGGCCGGGCCGCGCGGGCCCCGGCCGAATCGCTTGCCGGAACGCTTTGTCGCGTCCGGTGCAAATTGCGCTTGCATTGCGCGAGTCGTCGTGATTCCAAGGACAGCATGGCGCAACTGGCGAAACTGAGGATGTTGTTCGGATCGGCGATGATGCCGGCGGTGGCGGTGCTGCTGCTGCTGCTGTTCATCGGCTATGCGATTCTGGGGCCCAGCGGCATCCTCGCCTGGGGCGACTACAGCCGCCAGCTGCGCCAGCGCCAGGCCGAGCTGCGCATGCTGGAAGCGCAGAAGGCCGCGCTCGTCAATCGCGTGAACCTGCTCGATCGCCGCCATGTCGACCCCGATCTGGTGGACGAGCTGGCCCGCAAGGAGCTGGGCGTGGTGCATGATGACGAGGTCGTCATTCCGATGAAGTGACCCGCGCACGGGCCATGCCTTGCCCGTCGCGCGTCCTCCCGCGCAGCAATTAACCCATCTGGACATTGCGCTCGCGCGCGAGGGCGGACTATAGCTGGCCCGAGTAGCGAGTTGAGAGGACGAAAGACCAGTGGCGAAGCCAGCTTCAGGCCGAACGAGGAAGGCCGCTCCCGCCCCCGCGGGCCCCGACCATAATCGAGAGCGACCCGGCGAGCCGACGCGCTACGATGCGAGCCCCGAGGAGATGCTCGACTTCTACAAGCAGATGCTGCTCATCCGCCGCTTCGAGGAGCGCGCGGGCCAGCTCTACGGCCTCGGCCTGATCGGCGGGTTCTGCCACCTCTATATCGGGCAGGAGGCGGTCGCGGTCGGCATCCAGTCGGCGCTGACGCCGGGCGCGGACAGCGTCATCACCGGCTATCGCGACCATGGCCACATGCTCGCCTACGGCATCGATCCCAAGATCATCATGGCCGAGCTGACGGGCCGCGAGGCCGGCATTTCGCGCGGCAAGGGCGGCTCGATGCACATGTTCAGCGTCGATCATAAATTCTATGGCGGCCATGGCATCGTCGGCGCGCAGGTGTCGCTCGGCACGGGCCTGGCCTTCGGCCACAAATACAAGAATGACGGCGGCGTCTGCATCGCCTATTTCGGCGACGGCGCGGCCAACCAGGGCCAGGTCTATGAGAGCTTCAACATGGCCGAGCTCTGGAAGCTGCCGATCATCTATGTGATCGAGAACAACCATTATGCCATGGGCACCTCGGTGCAGCGCTCCTCGTCCGAGGACCAGTTCTACCGGCGTGGCGAGAGCTTCCGCATTCCCGGCATCCAGGTGGACGGCATGGACGTGCTGGCGGTGCGCGGCGCGACCGAGGAAGCGCTGGCATGGGTGCATGCCGGCAAGGGGCCGATCATCCTGGAGATGAAGACCTACCGCTATCGCGGCCACTCCATGTCCGACCCGGCGAAATATCGCACGCGTGACGAAGTGCAGCATGTGCGCGACACCTCCGATGCGATCGAGGGGCTGAAGAAGATCCTGCTCGAGAACGGCGTGAAGGAGGAGGACCTCAAGGCTCTCGATGCGCAGATCCGCAAGACCGTGAGCGAAGCGGCCGATTTCGCGGAGACGTCGCCCGAGCCGGGCCTCGACGATCTCTATACCGATGTTCTGGTGGAGCAATATTGATGGGCCTGGAAATCAAGATGCCCGCTCTCTCGCCGACCATGGAAGAGGGCACGCTGGCCAAGTGGCTCGTGAAGGAAGGCGACGAGGTCAAGGCCGGCGACATCATGGCCGAGATCGAGACCGACAAGGCGACGATGGAATTCGAGGCGGTCGACGAAGGCACGATCGAGAAGATCCTGATCGCGGAAGGCACCGACAATGTGAAGGTCGGCACGGTGATCGCGATGCTGTCCGGCGAGGACGAGGCCGCGGACGAGGCGGTCGCGCATGCCGGCAAGCCCGCCGCTGCCGGGAGCGCGCAGCCGGCGGCAGCGGACACAGCCGACGCAGGAGACGCAGCGCCGAAGAAGGCGGAGAGCGGCACTGCCAATCTGGCCGGCGGCAAGGCCAGGCCGGCGGCCGATCCGGCGATCCCGGACGGCACCGCGATGGTCAAGACCACCGTGCGAGAGGCGCTGCGCGACGCCATGGCCGAGGAGATGCGCAAGGATCCGCGCGTCTTCGTCATGGGCGAGGAAGTGGCGGAATATCAGGGCGCCTACAAGGTCACGCAGGGCCTGCTCGACGAGTTCGGCCCGCAGCGCGTCATCGATACGCCCATCACCGAATATGGCTTTGCCGGTGTCGGCACGGGCGCCGCGATGGGCGGCCTGCGCCCGATCGTCGAGTTCATGACGTTCAACTTCGCCATGCAGGCGATCGACCACATCATCAACTCGGCGGCCAAGACCAACTATATGTCCGGCGGCCAGATGCGCTGCCCCATCGTGTTCCGTGGCCCCAATGGCGCCGCGTCACGCGTCGGCGCGCAGCACAGCCAGAATTACGGCCCCTGGTATGCCAGCGTGCCGGGCCTGATCGTGATCGCGCCCTATGATTCGGCCGATGCCAAGGGCCTGCTCAAGGCGGCGATCCGCAGCGAGGATCCGGTCGTGTTCCTTGAGAACGAGCTGGTCTATGGCCGCAGCTTCGATGTGCCGCAGATCGAGGATTATGTCCTGCCGATCGGCAAGGCGCGGATCGTGCGGCCGGGCAAGGACGTGACGCTGGTGAGCTATTCGATCGGCGTGGGCGTCGCGCTCGACGCGGCCGAGACGCTGGCCGGCGAGGGGATCGACGCCGAGGTGATCGATCTGCGCACGCTGCGCCCGCTCGATACGGCGACGGTGCTGGAGAGCCTCAGGAAGACCAATCGCCTCGTCGTGGTCGAGGAAGGCTGGCCGACCTGCTCGATCTCCAGCGAGATCATCGCGCTGTGCATGGAGCAGGGCTTCGACGATCTCGATGCGCCGGTGCTGCGCGTCACCAACGAGGATGTGCCGCTGCCCTATGCCGCCAATCTCGAAAAGGCGGCGCTGGTCGATGCGGCGCGCGTGGTGAAGGCCGCTAAGAAGGTCTGCTACAAGGATTGATTTGGGCGGGAGGCGCGTGAAGGCGCGCCTCCCGTTTCGCATGCTGCGCGCCGGGGCGCGGCAGGGGTGCCGTTCGGACGGATTCCGCGCGGCCGGGTTCTGCACCGCTCATCCAGTTCCCCATCATTCCGTGAATGCGGGGTGGCTGGAGCAAGCGCGACCGTGATTTGAGTTTTCAGAGGCTGCCCGTTCCGGCTGGCGCCACATTGGGCTCCCGCGCAGGCGGGAGTCCAGGACCCAGCGGCACCGCGTAGCCGCCCTGGGCTCCCGCCTGCGCGGGAGCACCGTTTCCATTTGACTCGGACCAACGCCAGCCGATCCTCAACAGGTCGAGGGCGCGGCCCCTTCGCTATTGTAGATGCCGGTATCGCCGTTGCCGGCATAGTCGCGGTCGTCGCGCACGGTCATCGCGGCGATTTCGTGGATGACGGTGTTCGGCACCAGGCTCGCGGAAATCAGCGGCTTATAGTCATAGGCGATCTCCACGAAGATCACCCCGCCGCCTTCGGGCGCGGTCACCTTGTGGTCGGTGGGCCCCATGCCGGTCAGGTCGGTGTCGCCCTGTTCGCCATAGCTGGACGTAAAGCTCTTCGCGCCATAGCAGCGCTGCCAGTGGATCTTGTAGCGGCTGGTCGTGTTGGGATCGGCGATCGGCTCCAGGCTGGAGACGATGACGCGGCCGCGCCCGGCCAGATCGACGCTGCCGGCCTGGAGGTTGGCGCCGATCAGCAGATCGTTGATCTGCGTCTCGCTGATCTGCGGGGCGGTGAGCAGGCTGTTGCTGCCGATCCGCGAGCCATTGTCTGCGACATGCAGCGCGGCCTGGCTGATCCGCATCTTGGTGATCGCGTAATTGGTCAGCTCCGCGCCGGAAAGGAACATGGCGAGCACAATCGGCGCGGACAGCGCGAACTCGACCAGCGCGAGGCCGGAGGCATCCTCGCGCAGGCGGCGCAGCCAGGGCAAGGTGAGCGGCGCGCGGGTCACGGGCAATTGCCCACCGTCGGCGCGGCATAGCTGCCCTGCGTGCCATAGGGCTGGTTGGCGAGCACGGTGGAGGCGGTCAGCTTGGTGAGGCCGTTGCCGCCGATCAGCTTGTCGAGCGGGAACATGCGCGGATAGGCGACGCTCACCGTGTAGACGATATTATCCCGCGCGCCGGCATTATTGGCCGAATCGCCGCCATCGGCATCCCACACGCCATTATTGTTGGCGTCGACGAACGGCTCGCCATTGTCGCAGATGCCGTTCTTGTAGGGGCCGCTCGTCGAATCCTTGAACTCCTCGGCCTGGGCGGCCGCGGCGTCGCTGAAGGTGCGGTAGAAGCGGCGGTCGAAGCTTATATCCGCGCTATGGTTGAGCTGGAGAAGCTGGTTGCGCACCGCCGTGTCGAGCGCCGTGCGATAGGTCGCGTCGTTGCCGGACGCATCCTCCAGCGAGCCGTCGCGCGCGGCCTTCTGCACCACGCCCTGCAGCACGCTCTGCATGTAGAGCGTGTGGCCGACATCGAGCGCGCCGAACAGCAGCACCATCAGCGCCGGGGCGATGAGGCCGAACTCCATGATGGTCGCGCCATCCTCCCGCTGCCGGAGGCGGCCGAGGCGGGACAGGATGATGGACGACATGGCCGGTGCTCCTCTCAACTCGTCAGCCGGAGCTGGGCGATTTCGGAGGCGATCTGCTTGAACCGCGCGATCAGTGCCTCGGAATTGCTGGCGGAATAATAGCGGCCCGATGTCGCGCAGGTCTCCAGCCGGGCTTCGGTCGCTTCGTTGATGCCGCCGCCATAGGAGATCACCCAGAGCGTGATGTTCTTGTTCTTGATGGCAGTGCACAGAGCCGAGAGATGGGCGTTGATGATCTTGGCGGTGTCGCTGTTCGTCCCATTGCCGTTGGACGGCGCGTAAGTGGTCTGCCGACGGTCCCACCAGCTTATGCCATAGCTCATATAGTCGCTATTGTAGGACATGGTGTCGCCGTCCGTCATGAAGACGATGTGGCGCTGGATGGCGCCCCCGGTCGGCGTGGCGGCATTCTGGCTCGCGAAGATGCCGGTCGGCGAGATCAGGCGAGCGCCCCATATCATGCCGATGTCATGATAGGTATTGCCCTCGGCATGGAGTGAATCGACATAGGTCTCGAAATTGTCCGGCGTGTACCAGGGCTGCAGTTTCTTCGCTTCCGTGCCGCAATAGCTGTAGATGTTGTTGCGGTTGAGATTGCTCGTCGTCGTCACGTCGGTGGTCTTGTTGCTGCTGCCCGAATAACGCCCCCAGACGGCATCGGGAAGCATCGGTCCCCAATATGATCCGGCCGTCGCGGCGTTCGGCACCATGTCGATATTCATGTCATAGGCGCCGGAGGGGATGGGCGTCCATTCGTCGCTCGGGTCGCCGTCCGAATTCTTGACCGTCTGGCGTTCCTCGATGCAGCCGGCCCATGGGACATTGGTATCCGCCACAAATTGCAGCACCGTGTTGGAATTGGAGCCGGAGAGCTTCACCGTATCGCCGTTCACCACGGCCAGCGGCAACGCCACCGATCCCGCCCAGGTCGATTCGCCCGTCTTCAGCGCCGCGACATTGTGGGTGACGGCCTTGTAGGTCCAGTCCTTGAAGACCTCATGGGTCGTCCAGTTGATCGACTTGGTCGATGTCTGGGTGCGCGTCTTGCTATAGCTGCCCGCGGCATTCTCGAGCCAGCAGCTGTTCGTGCCGCTCAGCTTCTTCCAGTAATAGCGATAGCCGGTGACCGTGTGCGGCTCATTGTCCGTATAGGTGAGCGTCTGGCTGCTGGCGGGATAGGTCGGGGGATTGTTGGTGGTGCCGGTCAGCGAGGAGGATGTGGTGCCCGCCACGTCCGTGCGCGCGATCAGGGTCGTGCTGGAGCCGCTGAGCGTGTTCAGATTTGCACAGTTGGAAGATGTGCGATCGCTGCGCTGCCGGCTATAGGTAACGCCGCCGACGGTCAGGTCGGAATTGGGCGTGGACCAGCCGGAGAAACCGCTCGCCGTGTTGAAGCTGGTGGGCATGCTCGATGGCGACCAACTGCTCCATGCGGACTTCGCGCTCTCCGTATCCAGCGACCAGGCGCGCACGGTCTGCGTGTTGGCGACGCGCGACTGATAGGTCCATGTATCGGCCAGATAGGCGTTGGGCAGCAGCTTGCCGACATTGACGTCGAGCGAATAGGGCACGAACCCGATGCGGATCTGCGCGGTCTGCGTGTAGGTGGTCGCGGTCGGGTCGTCGCCGCAGACCTCGCTCGTATCCACCTTGAGCAGCGCTTCGTAGAAGCATTTGACCGCGCTCTTGAGCCCCAGGATCTTGGCGCCCTCCGCCGGCACATTGCCGTTGTTGCTGCATGAGCTGTCCCCGGCCACGCAGTTCATCGATCCCGTGACGTCGAGCACGAACATGACGTCCGTGTTGGGGATTTCCATCCGGGCGCTGCAGTTGACGTCCAGCGTCCGCGCCGCCACGCCGAAGACGCGCATGATCGTCATGGGCACCACGACGCTGGCCGTGCCCGTCACCACGCCGCCGCTTTCGCTGAAGTCGCGGGTGAGGTTGCCGGTCCCGTAGGAGCCGTCGCGATAGTTGAGGTCGAACAATTCCTTGGCGCGTGCATCGCTGCTCGTGGCGCTGCCGGTCGTCCATGTGGCCGTGCCCATCGCCTTGCGGCCGGAGAGGGCGCCCGCGTCGCAGGCCTGTTGCAGCCGCGTCTTGGCGAGATAGAGCCGGCTCATATCGACTCCGCCGCCGATCATGCCGGCGAGCGGCAGCATGGCGGCCGCGGCGAGCGCAATCGTGTTGCCGCGCACGTCGCGCGCCAGGCGAGTCAAGAATGATCGGCCACCCAGCATGTGGCGCATGAGCCCCCCAACAGAATATGCGCCGTCCCGTCCGGCACCGGCCGGCATCGCGCCAATGCTCCCTGTAGCGCGTCCAGGTAGCCGATCCGCTAAGCGGGATGGTTGACGAGAGGTGAAGGGCCGGGTCCGGGCCGGCCCCGCATAATGGCTTGCGGGCGAGGCGGCTTCCAATAAGAGGGGCCGCATTCCCGGCGGGGGGATGATGTGAAAGGATAGCAAGGCCGTGGCGTCCCAGCGCGACGAGATTGTCGATTTGCCGCCGCTCCCGCGCCTGCTGTGCGCCTATGCGCCGCCCGCGGCGCGGGACTGGCAGCGGCTGTGCTGGCAACTCGACCAGCGGCTCGCGGCGGTCGTCCGGCGTGGCGGCGATCCGACCATCGCGGCCATCCGCCTCGCCTGGTGGGATGCCGTGCTGGTCGAGGATGACCGGACGAAGGGCGGCGGCGAGCCGCTGGTCGAGCAATGGCGCGCCACTGCGCCGGCCGGGGCCGCGTCGGCCGCCGAACGGCTGATCGAGGGCTGGCGCCTGCTTGTCGCGCCCGAGGCTTTCAGCGATGCCGACTTGCGGACCTATGGCGATGCGCGGGGCGGCGGCCTGTTCGCGCTGCTTGCGCGAGCGGCCGGCACGGACCTTGATGCGACGGTGCGCGGCGCGGGGCGGCTATGGGCGCTGTGGGATCTTGCCGGACATGTCCGCGACCCGGCGCTGGCGCAGCGGGCCATAACGGTCGCGCGGGATGCGCAGGCCGAGGCGCCGGCGCCGCTCCCCGGACGCGCTCTCAAGCCCCTGCGGCTCGCCCGCGCCGTGGCCCTGCCCGATGTCCGCGCCGGCCGCGTGCCGCCGGCGGGCTTCGCGCCGCGCCACTATGGGCGGCTGCTGCTCGGTGCGCTGCGCGGCTGAGCGGCGGAAGGGACTTCCATCGCGGCGAGGCAATCCCTAGGTTGCGCCGCGGGTTATCGGGGGGAACCATCGGCCATGGGACGCTTTCTGGCGGGATCGATCGCGACTCTGTTGCTGATGTCGGCCGGCCTCTTCTGGTGGCAGGGCCGGGTCGATCGCTCGACGCAGCCGCTCGTGGCGCTGGGCGGGGCGCGGGCCCAGGCCCCCGGCCCCGAAGTGCCGCCCGAGGGGAACCCCAATGCGCGCGGCGCGCCGCCGCCCGATGTGCCCGGCGCCGATCCGCGCACGCGCGAGCAGAAGCGCTTCGAGCGCTACGACCGCAACCGGGACGGCATCATCACGCGCCTGGAGATGATGTCGACGCGCTCGGCCGCTTTCCGCAAGCTGGACAAGGATGGCAATAATCTCCTCTCCTTCGAGGAGTGGGCGGTCGCCACGTCCGATCGTTTCGCCGGCGCAGACGTCAACCATGACGGCCGGCTTTCGCCCGAGGAGTTCGCGCGCACCGCCCCGCCGCCCCGCGCGCCCACCCGCCAGCCAGCCTGCGCCTGCGACGAAGCGGACTGATCCGCGCGGGCGACGCGCGGGCCACGTGCGATCAGGGGCGGGCTTTCAGGCCGGCACCGATCCGCCGATCCCGTCCACATCCGCCCGCCATGCCGCCAGCGCGGCGCGTGCGCGGTCGGTATAGGCCTGCTTGCGCTGCTTCTTGTGCACGCTCTCATCCTCGATGGGCGGGAACAGGCCGAAATTGACGTTCATCGGCTGGTAGCTCTGCGCGTCCGCGCCGCCGGTGATGTGGCTGAGCAGCGCGCCCAGCGCCGTCTCGGCCGGTGGCGAGGGCAGGTCGTGGCCGCCGATCTGCGCGGCGGTCGTCAGGCCAGCGAACAGGCCCACGGCTGCGCTCTCCACATAGCCTTCGCAGCCGGTGATCTGCCCGGCGAAGCGGATATGCGGCGCGCCCTTGAGGCGCAGGCTCGTATCGAGCAGTTGGGGGCTGCGGATGAAGGTGTTGCGATGCAGCCCGCCCAGCCGCGCGAACTGCGCATTCTCCAGCCCCGGAATGGTGCGGAACAGCTCGACCTGCGCTTCATATTTGAGCTTGGTCTGGAAACCGACCATGTTCCACAGCGTGCCCAGCGCATTGTCCTGCCGCAGCTGCACCACCGCATAGGGCCAGCGCCCGGTGCGCGGATTGTCGAGGCCGATCGGCTTCATAGGGCCGTGACGCAGCGTCTCGCGCCCGCGCTCGGCCATCACTTCGATGGGCATGCAGCCATCGAAATAGGGCGTGTCCTTTTCCCACTGCTTGAACTCGGTCTTGGGGCCGGCCAGCAGCCCGTCCACAAAGGCTTCATATTGCGCCTTGTCCATCGGGCAGTTGATATAATCCTTGCCGTCGCCCTCGGCCGATCCCTTGTCCCAGCGGCTGGCCTTCCAGGCGATGTCCATATCCACCGAATCGCCATGGACGATCGGCGCGATGGCATCGAAGAAAGCGAGCTGGTCGCTGCCGGTCGCCTGCGCGATGGCCTGCGCCAGCGGCGCGGCGGTGAGCGGCCCGGTGGCGACGATGGCGAGCCCGTCCTTCGGCAGCGTGTCGATCCGCTCGCGCACCAGCTCGATGCGCGGATGGTTCATGATCGCCTGCGTCACGCCGCGCGCGAACAACTCCCGGTCCACCGCCAGCGCGGAGCCGGCCGGCAGGCGCACCTTGTCCGCCTCCGCCATGATGAGCGAGCCGAGCGTGCGCATTTCCTGGTGGAGCAGGCCCACGGCATTATTGTCCGCATCGTCCGAGCGGAAACTGTTGGAGCAGACCATCTCCGCAAGCGCATCGCCTTCGTGCGCGGGCGTGGTGTCGCCGCCGCCGCGCATCTCGGAGAGGCGCACGGATATGCCGCGCCGGGCGAGCTGCCAGGCCGCTTCGCTCCCCGCGAGGCCGCCGCCGATGATATGGACCTGATGCGTCATCTCAGGAGCGCTCGAACCCGGCCGGGAACAGATGCGCACCGTCATCCCCCAGCCGCAGCTTGCTGTGCCCGGCGACCGCCGTGAAGGGGATGGCGCCATAGACATGCGGGAACAGCGCGCCGCCGCGCGAGGGCTCCCAGCGCAGCGTATCGCCGAGCGCCGCCAGATCGACCATGACGAGGATGGTCGGATCGACATCGGCGAACCATTTGGCCGCCGTCTCGCGCACCTGGTCGCGCGTCGAGAGATGGACATAGCCGTCCGCGAGGTCGACGGGCGCGCCGGTGAACAGGCGCGAGTCGCGCCATTGCGCCCATTCTTCCGGGCGCAGGAGCTTGAAAGCGAATAATTCGGTCATCCGGTTGACGCTAGGGTAAGCGGGCGTGCACGTCCAGCGCTTGCCAAGACTCGGCGACTTGGCGCATTTCTGCCGGGAAGCGCCGCACCAGGAAGAAGGATCGCCAGCCACCATGACCGATGCCCAGCCCGATCCTGCCTTTCTCGCCCGCGCGCTCGTCGGGCTGCTCGACGTGGTGCCGGCGGCGCAGGGCGGGCATTTCACCGGGCGCCGCCGGCCCGGCGGCGTGGGCCGGGTGTTCGGCGGGCAGGTGGTCGGCCAGGCGCTGATGGCGGCGACCAAGACGGTGCCGGAGGATCGGCTCGTCCATTCGCTGCATTGCTATTTCATGCGCCCGGCGAGCGAGGATCATGAGATCGCCTTCGCGGTGGATGCGGACATGGACGGCCGCTCCTTCTCCAACCGGCGCGTGGTGGCGCACCAGCTCGGCAAGCCGATCTTCAATCTCGCCGCGTCCTTCCAGCGTGTCGAGCCGGGGCCGGCGCATCAGGCGCCGATGCCGGACGTCACGGCGCCCGAAATGCTGCCGAACCTGCGCGAGCTGATCCACACGCATGACATTCCCGCCGGCCCGGCGCTGCGCGCCATGGCGACCCGGCCCAGCCCTATCGAGATCCGGCCGGTGGAAGGCTTCGTGCCCCAGGCCGCCGATGAAGCGCTCGCGCCGGCCGCCGCCTGCTGGCTGCGCATCGGCACCGGGCCGCTCGGCGCGCCGCAGGCGATGCAGCGGGCCGTGCTTGCGTTCGCGAGCGATCTCCTGCTGCTCGCGACCGCCTATCGCCCGCACGGTCTCCAGCTCGGCGGGCCGGAGGTCGCGAGCGCGAGCATCGATCACAGCATCTGGTTCCACGACGATGTCGAATGTGGCGACTGGCTGCTCTACGCCATGGACAGTCCCTTCGCGGGCGCCGCGCGCGGTTTTGCGACCGGCCGGCTCTACGCGCGCGATGGCCGGCTCGTCGCCAGCGTGGCGCAGGAAGGGTTGATGCGGTTGCGCGGCGGCGATTAGGCGCTGACCGGCGCCTTTCGTTCATCTCCCGGCGGATCGTTCCTGCTGATTTAATTGCGCGTTTTCCGTCTGGAAATGCATTCGCTCGGGCGTCCGGTAAGGGTTTACAAACCCTTTTGATCCCATAGCCGGGCGCGATGAGTCGGTTGATGCATATGGGCCGCGTTGCGGGCTGCTGGCTGGCGCTGGTGCTGCTGGCCGGACTTTGGGGCCTGCCGGCGCGCGCGGAAACATTGCGGCTCGATCGCTCGCTCTGTCACGCCGTCACCGGGCTGGGCGAAAGCGACGCCAGGCTCGCCACGCTGCGGTTCACCTGCAGCGGCGCGCCGACCGGCTATCAGCAGGGGAGTCTCTGGCTGCGCACGCGGTTCGATGGGCGGTCCGTCGACGGCAACAACCTCGTGCTGATGGTCCACCAGTCCCGTTTCGACCGGCTTGCCGTCGCTTTTGCCTATGCCGACGGCGTGGTTGTGTGGCGGCAGGTGCGCAGCGGCGATTTCGGCACCAACTGGCGCGCCGGCGGGCAGATCGCGCTGTCGCCGCCCGGCCGCGCCGTGCCGCTGGTGGGGCTCACGATGCGCTATGATCGGCTGACGAGCCGCAATCTGCTGCACATGAGCCTGCTCGATCGCGGCGAGGGCGCGGTCCAGTCGGCCGCGCTCGCCGCGTTGATCGGCGCCGCATTGACCCTGCTGCTGATCGGCGGCCTCTACAATCTGTCGCTGGCGGGCGCGGTGCGCCGCCAATATCTCGCCTGGCACGGCGCCTGGGCGATCTGCATGCTGCTCTGGGGCGCCTTCTGGTCGCAGCTCCATCTGCTGATCCTGCCGGGCATGGCCGGCTCGGCGACGGCGCAGTCCTGCACATTCCTGGCCTGCATGGCCGTGACGCTGGCCACCATCGGGGCGATGAGCGCCCTTGGCCGGGGCGCCTTGCCGCGCGCGATGCGGATCGGGACGATCATGCTCGCGGTGGTCATCGCCATCAATGGCGTGCCGCTCGCGCTGATGCGCGGCCCGGGGCTCGACCGGATGGGCGAGCTGGCGACCATGATGCTGCTCGCCGATCTGCTTGCGGTCACGATCTGCCTGGCCTGGGCATGGCGGCGCGGCAGCCGGGAGGCGCGGGACTTCTCCCTGTCCTGGGCGGTGCCGATGGCGACGCTGACGATCGTCCATCTGGTCGATGTCGAATCGCTGTTCTGGGGCGGCGGATCGAAGATCGTGGTGCTGTTCGCGGCCGCCTGGCAGACGCTCTGGCTCTCGATCGTGTCGACGCGGCGCATGGCCGAACTGCGGATCGAGCGGGACCATGCCCGCGCCGCCGAGGCGCAGGCGCATGAGCTGGCGCGGCGCGATCCGTTGACGGGCCTGCGTAACCGGCGCGGATTCATCGAGGCGATCGGTCCGGCGCTCGATCAGGCGCGCTCGAACGGCGCGCCGGTCGCCCTGCTGATCGTCGACATCGATCGCTTCAAGGCCATCAACGACTTCCATGGCCATGAGGCGGGAGATCTGGTGCTGTGCACGATCGCGCGTCGGCTGGAACGCTGGGAAGGGCCGCTGGGCACGGTGGCGCGGCTGGGTGGCGAGGAGTTCGCGCTGATGATCACCGGGCTTGAGGGCTTTGCGCTGACGCAATTCGCCGATGGCGTGCGCTGCGCGATCGCCGCGTGCGATCACCGCAACGCGATCGGCGATCAATCGGTGACGGCAAGCATCGGCGTTGCCGAGGCGAACGCGACCAGCGACTTCCAGCAACTCTACCGGCTCGCCGATGCGGCGCTCTATGATGCGAAGCGCGGCGGCCGCGACCGGATCGCATTGCGAACCCGGGATGGCACGGCGATGTCCCTGCAAGTGCCGCAGGACGAGCCCCTGCGCGCCGTCAACTAGGAGCGGGGCGATCGTCCCTAACGCTGGCCCATGGTGCCATGATCGGCGGTTTCGCGCATGCGCCAATAGGCGATGAGCGACAGCGCGCACATGCCGCTCACATAATAGAAGAACACCGGTTCATGGCCCGCCTGCACGAACCAGAGCGCCAGATATTCGGCGGTGCCGCCGAACAGCGCGTTGGCGATCGCATAGGGCAGGGCGACGCCCAGCGCGCGGATATGCGGCGGGAAGAGCTCCGCCTTCACGATCGCGTTGATGGAGGTGTAGCCCGAGACGATCAGCAGCCCCGCCAGCACGAGCGCGAATGCCGTGGCCGGACTGCGCGCCGCGCCGATCGCCTGGAACAGAGGCACGGTGAGCAGCGCGCCGGCCACGCCGAAGCCGATCAGCAGGGGCCGTCGCCCGATCCGGTCCGAGAGCGCGCCGAACACGGGCTGGAGGACCATGAAGATGGCGAGCGCGGCGGTCATGATGACGGTCGCCTGCGGCCGGGTGAAGTCCGCCGAGTTGACCAGATATTTCTGCATATAGGTGGTGTAGGCGTAGAAGGAGAGCGTGCCGCCGGCGGTGAGCGCCAGCACCAGCAGCGCCTCGCGCGGATGGGTGCGGATCAGTTCCAGCCCGCCTGTCCGCCGGCCGCTCGCGCGGGCCTGGGCGAAATCGGCAGTCTCGTCGATCCGCCGGCGCAGGAAGAAGACGCCGAAGGCCAGCGCCGCGCCAATCAGGAAGGGGATGCGCCAGCCCCATTGTTCCATCGCCGCCTCGCTCAGCGTCGCCTGCAGGCCGAGCTGGACGGCGAGGGCGGCGAGCTGGCCGCCGATGAGCGTCACATATTGCCAGCTTGAGACCAGCCCGCGCCGTTTCGGGCCGGCCATCTCCGCGAGATAGGTCGCGCTCGCGCCATATTCGCCGCCCACGCTAAGACCCTGCAGCAGCCGGGCGAGCAGCAGCAGCGCGGGCGCGGCCAGACCGATGGTCTGCGCCGTGGGCGTCAGCGCGATGAGCAGCGAGCCGCCGCCCATCAGGCTCACCGAGAGGGCGAGGCCCGCCTTGCGGCCATGGCGATCCGCATAATTGCCCATCAGCCAGGCACCGATCGGCCGCACGAGGAAGCCGACCGCGAAGATCGCGGCCGTGCTCAGCAATTGCGCGGTCAGGTTGCCGGACGGGAAGAAGCGGCTCGCGAAATAGACGGAGAAGGCGGAATAGACATACCAGTCATACCACTCGACGAAATTGCCGAGCGAGCCGCCGATGATGGAGCGCAGCCTGCCGCGCGTCGCCGGATCGTTCCTGCCTGCCACCCGTGCCGTCGCCCGTCCGTTCCATTGCCGCCGTTGCGCGCCTTCATGGCGGGTGCGAGGGGGCGCTGTCGAGTCGCAATGGCCTTTCTTCCGCCCGCCGGATGGATTAGCCATGCGGCGTACAAGAGGAGAGACCTATGCCGAGTGCTGGCGACCGTGCCGCAGTGACGATCAACTATGTGGCGCGCACGCCCGAGCGGCCGCGCTATTATGCCAATGACCACAGCAAGGACACGGTGGTCATCGACGAGCGGCCAATGCGGGCCTTCGACGCGCGCGGGCAGGCGCTGGACCTGGATGGCGCCGGCTTCATGCTCGTCCCCCATCCCACGGCGGTGCCGGACTTTGCGGACCCGGCCAACGGGCCGCTCTATGCCGCGGAGATCGAGGCCCTGCTGCTGGAGCGGACGGGCGCCGACGCGGTGATCGTCACCGGCGCGCCGATCCTGCGCTTCTCCGAGCGCTCGGGCAAGGCCGGCTCGGGCGACAACAGCTATCCGGCGCGGTTCGCGCATGTCGACCTCAGCGATGCGACCGGCCAGGGCTTCTCGCGCCAGCGCGCCGCCGATCGCCCGTTCGCGCGGGCGGCCCATTACAATGTCTGGCGCGTCGTCTCCTCCGCGCCGCAGGACGTTCCGCTCGCCATGTGCGATGCGCGCAGCCTGGGCGGGGCCGAACTCATCAAGGCCGACGCCATTTTCGACAGCCCGGGCGGGGACTGGCAGTTCGAGGGTTATGTCGTCGCCCATGATCCCGGCCATCGCTGGCACTGGTTCCCCGACATGGCGCGCGACGAGGCGATCATCTTCAAGACGCACGACAGCAAGGCAGGAGTTGCCCAGTGCGTGCCACATGTGGCATTTGACGATCCAGCCGTGGCGCAGGACGCACCGGCGCGGGTCAGCGTGGAAATTCGTGCAATCGCCTATTGGTGGCGATAGGACGCGTCTGCTGGGGGCACATGAACAAGGGCGATCATGAGCTTTTAACCTCCATGCGCTAGCAGGCGAGCGCACAATAGAGGACTGACATGGCGACTGACGCGACACTGGTCGAACAAAAGACATTCCTTCAGACGGCGATCGGATGGTTCGTTTCCAATCCCATTCTCGTCGCGGGCATGCTGTCGATCCTCATTCCCACCATGATGCTCGTCGCCAATGAGAGCTGGGCCACGGACCAGGGCGCGCACGGGCCGATCGTGCTGGCGACGGGCCTGTGGCTGCTCGCGCGCGAGTGGCTTGCGGCCCGCCCTTATTTCCAGCCGCCCTCGGGCAAGGTCGTCGCGGCGGTCTTCATCCCGATGCTGCTGCTCTACTTCATCTCGCGGGTCAGCCATATCGTCGAGACCGAGGGCTATCTCATGTATGGCCTGGTGGTCGCCACGATCTTCAGCTTCGTCGGCTGGAAGGCGCTCAAGATCATGTGGTTTCCGCTGCTGTATCTGCTGTTCGTCTTCCCCCCGCCCGAGACCATCGTGGCGATCGTCACCAATCCGCTCAAGGTCGCGCTCTCGCAATGGGCGGTGAGCCTGCTCTACTGGCTGGGCTATCCCATCGCGGCGGCCGGCGTGACGATCCAGATCGGGCAGTATCAGCTGCTCGTCGCGGATGCCTGCTCCGGCCTCAATTCGCTGATCTCGCTCTCGGCGATCGCGCTGTTCTACGTCTATCTGCGGCACAGCGCCAATCTGAGCTATGCGCTGCTGATGTTCCTGGCGATCATTCCCGTGGCCGTCTTCGCCAATTTCATCCGCATCCTGATCCTGGTGCTGCTGACCTATTATGCCGGCGAGGCCGCCGCGCAGGGCTTCCTGCACGATTTCGCGGGCATGACGATGTTCATGACGGCGCTCATCACCATCTTCCTCATCGACCATGTGGTCGGGCTGTTCTGGCGGCGGTTCGAGAAGCGGCCCGTCGTCGTGGAGCCCGGCGACAGCGCTCCGGCTTGATGCACGCAATTTTCTGGCGCTGCAGCAATATAGCTCCGGTCCGGCACGGCATGGCTCGAATATGGAATTTTGCATTGGCGAAAAGGGCATGGTGCCGATACTAGGTCAAATGTCCAACGCCTGCCCCGAGCGGCCGCGAATCCTGCTGGTCGCGCCAAATATCTCGCGTCTGATGGGCGGCGAGGCGATCAAGGCGCTCCAGATTTTCGAGACTTATCGGGACCTGGGCTACGATGTCGTTCAGGTTGCGCATGCGCGCGTGCGCAACGAGATGCGCGACTATCGGCCGGAACTCGAGATCGTCTATGTGGAGGATGGCCCCGTCCAGGTCATGCTCTACCGCATGGGCCTCAAATGGATATTGGATGTCGTCGGCGCCTGGCTGCTCCATCGCAAGGCGCAGCAGATGATCGACCAATGCCCGCCGGCGCTGGTCCATGTCACCTCGCCCATATCGCCCAGCGTGCCCAATTTCCCGCTGAAGGGCGCGCCGGTGGTGATTGGCCCGCTCAACGGCAATCTGCTCCATCCGGACGGTCTCTCCCATCGGGAATCGGCGGCGAAGCGGGTCGGGTCGCGGCTGCTGCGCTCGGTGCAACTGGTCAACCGCTTCTTCTTTCGCGGGCGCGTGGGCGCCGCGCTGTTCATTTCCGGGGGCGAGCGCACCGTGCGGGCGCTGGCGCTGGGCGGCTGCACGCGCGACCAGATGATCTTCACGCTGGACAGTGGCGTGAGCGCCGAGCTGCGCGACCGCCCGCGCCTGCGGCATGAGGCGCGCAACACGCGTTTCGTCTTTCTGGGCCGTCTGGTGCGCTACAAGGGCTGCGATCTCGCGATCCGCGCCCTGGCCCGCGTGCCCGATGCCACGCTGGACGTGATCGGGGACGGGCAGGAACGGGCCGCACTCGAGGATCTCGCGCGCAGCCTCGGCGTGGCGGACCGGGTCAATTTCATCGGCTATGTGCCCGGCGGCACCGAGTTGTTCGACCGGCTGCGGCCTTATCGCGCGTTCGTCTTCCCCACTTTGGCGGAGGCCAATGGCATCGTGGTGCAGGAAGCGATGATGCTGGGGCTTCCGGTCATCGCCGTGAACTGGGGCGGGCCGGCCGAACTGCTCGATGCGAGCTGCGGCATCCTCGTCGAGCCGATCGACGAAGAGCATGTCGTCCGGCAGGTGGCCGAAGCGATGGCGCGGTTGATCGACGATCCGCAGGCGGCCGACCGGCTCGCGGCGGCGGCGCGGGCGAAGGCCGAGCAGGAAGGCTATGACTGGCCGTCCCTGTTGCATCACTGGGCGGATATCTATGACGACATCCTCGCCCGGCGCGGCGACGAGCGGCGATTCGGCCCATGGCTCGCGGCCCGGCAGCCCGAGGGCCCGGCGTCGGCCCTTCCGCTGGGCGCGACCTCCTGATCCAGGGCATCTTGATCCCGGGCATCGCGCCAACAAATAGATCAGAGCGGATAAGCTGATTCAGATTTCACGCTGCCTGCTCCAGGAGCGGGTGCGCCAGTTCATGCCGGGCGCGGCGGCGTCAGGCCTTGCCGAGCAGCAGATGCCGCATGGGCGCGCCGCCATGCTGGACCATGTCGGTGATGAAGCGGCTCATCTGCTCGACCGACTCCTGCGCATCGGGATTGATCGCCGAGAGGCGCAGCAGCAATCCGTCCGCCATATAGCCTTCGAGATTGGCCTTGGTCATGGCGATGCGCTGGCCGGTCCAGGTCTGCGGGAATTCATCGCCGATGCGCGTCCAGTAAAGGACATTCTCCGTGCGTGATCCGCGCGTCGCCTCGACCAGGCGCGCGGGCACCACATCATTGGCCAGCACGCGCAGATCATAGGGCCGGCTCTCGTCGATCGAGAAGCCGGAGGCGTGATAGCAGATCTCGGGGCGGTGGAGCTGGACATTGTTCAGCTGGATGCTGTTGTAGGCGGCCAGGAACATCACGCCCACGCCTTCGTCATCCACATAGGTGCGCGTGAGGATGTGCTGATAGACCTTGTTGGCCAGCTCACTCTCGGGCGGCATCACCAGCTCGCTCACCGGCAGCACGCGCCATTTGCCGAAGGCCGGGGGGAACATCGCCTCGAACTGTTCGTCGGTCAATTCCGGATAGCGGCGTTGCGGCGTCCGCGCGAAGGCGAGGCCGCTGACCGCGAGCAGGCCCACGCCCATCATGAGATGACGGCGCGTCAGCCGGCTGGAGGGCACTGCGCCGCCATCCTCAGGTCCGGTTCCCGGTGTGATCTTGCCTTCCATGGACACGCGCGCCTCTCTTTCGGAACAGCGGCAATGAATACCAGCTAATGCCGAGGATAAAAACCGCCAATCGCATTAGCCGCGCGTCCCTGAACAAGCCGTTATCGCCCGCCCCGCTAAGGCTTCTCCTTGATCGGCCACCCGGCCCCGCACGCCAATGGCGCGGCGGGATGGATCGCCTGTCCCATAACGAGACGGTGCGCGGCGGCGAATGACGACCATGCTTGACCGCCCGTCCGGGCGAGGGCCAGTCTCGCCGACCTTTCCATTCTAGTCAGAATCGGGTCACGGGTGGAGAGACGGACGGCATTGGCGCTTGCACGCGACGTTTTCCTGCGGGAAGCGCGGGAAGAACTATATCTGCGCACCGGCGTGAACGTCACCCGGCCCAGCGACATCAAGATCACGCTCACGGATCGGTGCAACTATCGCTGCGCCTATTGCGATCATTGGAGCCGCGAGCGCTACCGGGACGAGCTGGATGTCGACCAGTGGCGCGACATCGTCGATCGGCTGAAGTCATTCCTCGGTCGCTTCACCATCCAGTTTTCGGGCGGGGAGCCCATGCTCTCGCCCGCGTTCCTCCCGCTGGTCGCGCATTGCCACGCGCGCGGCGTCCGCTGGGGCCTCATCACCAACGGCTCGCTGCTGCGCGGGCGCTCGCTCGAGCAGCTGGTCGCGGCGCGTCCGCTCAATGTCGACATCTCGATCGACAGCAGCCGCGCCGCCACCCATGATGCGGTGCGCGGCGTGCCCGGCTCGCTCGCGCGGCTGTCGGGCAATCTGGCGGCCCTGCTCCAGGCGCGCGCCGCGACGGGGCAGTCCTTCCCGATCCGCATCAAGCCGACCGTTCATGCCCGCAATTTCGATCATCTGCGCGATATCGTGCACTGGGCGCAGGGCATTGGCGACCTGCTCGTCGATTTCAGCCCGGTGCGGCTGGCGCGCGGGGCGGTGCGTGACGAACTCTATGTGGCCGGCGACAATGCGCTCGCCCTGCTGGACGCGGAGATCGAGGCCCTGATCGCCCTGAAGGCGGCCGGCGCGCCGATCGAGACCGGCGTGGACAAGCTGCGGGCGATCGCCGCCCATTTCCGTGGCGAGCCGGTGCGGCAGGGCGCCGCCGCCTGCCGGGTGGGCCTGCGCACGCTCGACATCCGGCCCGATGGCCAGGTCAATCATTGCTGGCGCTTCCAGAACCGGGGCAATCTGGCGCAGGAGAGCCCGCAGGCGCTGTGGCGGCGCACGCGCGAGACCGTCGCTGCACAGGCGCTGGCCTGCGAACATGCCGAGACGCGCCGCTGCGGCACCGCCTGCACGGCCCACCGCAGCCTCGCGCAGGATGTGCGGCGCGGGCTGCTCTATCTGGGCATGGGCAAACCGGCGCCGGACGCCGGGTGATTGCCATTCCCGCCATGTTTCGCTAGGGAGCGCTGGTCCGCGGGCGGTGTTCCGCCTGTCCGGACGCCCTGATGATCCTGGATGTGCCTGTCCATGGACGGACGCTGGTCGGCGAGGTTTCGCCCACCGGCGTGTTTTTCGTTGCGGGGCGTGAGGCATGGTTTTTGGCGGTTTCGGCCGCATCGAGGTGGTGATGTTCGACAGTCTGAGCGATCGGCTGGGCAATGTGTTCGACAAGCTCCGGGGGCGCGGCGCGCTCACCGAGGCGGACGTGCGCGCCGCCATGCGCGAAGTGCGAATCGCGCTGCTGGAAGCGGACGTGGCCCTGCCGGTGGTGCGCGAATTCGTCGACAAGGCGACGGAGCGCGCGGTCGGTTCGGACGTGCTGCGCTCGGTCACGCCGGGGCAGATGGTCGTCAAGATCGTCTCCGACACGCTGTCCGAGACGCTCGGCGCGGAGACCAGCGAACTGCTGATCGACGTGACGCCGCCCGCCATCATCATGATGGTCGGCCTGCAGGGCTCGGGCAAGACGACGACCACGGCCAAGCTCGCCAAGCGGCTCAAGGAAAAAGACCGCAAGAAAGTGCTGATGGCGTCGCTGGACGTCAATCGCCCGGCCGCGCAGGAGCAGCTGGCCGTGCTCGGCACGCAGACGGACGTGGCGACGCTGCCGATCGTCCCCGGTCAGCAGCCGGTCGACATCGCCCGGCGCGCCATGCAGGCCGCGAAGCTGCAGGGCTTCGACGTGCTGATGCTCGACACTGCCGGCCGTCTCCATGTCGACCAGGCGCTGATGGACGAGATGAAGGCGGTGGCGGACATCGCCAACCCGGCCGAGATCCTGCTCGTCGTCGACAGCCTGACCGGTCAGGATGCGGTCAATGTGGCGACCAGCTTCACGCAGCAGGTGCCGCTGACCGGCGTGGTGCTGACCCGCATGGACGGCGATGCGCGCGGCGGCGCGGCGCTCTCGATGCGCGCGGTCACGGGCCAGCCGATCAAGTTCGCCGGCACGGGCGAGAAGCTCGATGCGCTCGAGCCCTTCCATCCCGCCCGCGTGGCGCAGCGCATCCTGGGCATGGGCGATGTCGTCAGCCTCGTCGAGCGCGCGGCCGAGACGATCCAGCAGGAGGATGCGGACAAGCTCGCCAAGCGCATGGCGCAGGGCAAGTTCGACCTCAACGACCTGCGCGCGCAGTTGAAGCAGATGCAGCGCATGGGTGGCCTTGGCATGCTCGCCGGCATGATGCCCGGCCTCAAGAAGGCGCAGGCGCAGATGGCGCAGGCCAATGTGAACGACAAGACGCTGGTCCACCTCGATGCGCTCATCGGATCGATGACGCCCAAAGAGCGCGAGCGGCCGGAACTGCTCAATGCCAAGCGCAAGATCCGCGTCGCCAAGGGCTCCGGCCTGCAGGTGCAGGACGTCAATCGTCTCCTGAAGATGCACAAGGAGATGGAGTCCGCCATGAAGAAGATCAAGAAAATGGGCGGCCTCAAGGGGTTGGCCAAGATGTTCGCCGGCGGTGGCGGCGGCGCGGGCGGGCTGGGTGGCCTGCTCGGCGGCGGCGGCGATGGCGGCGGCCCGGGTGGGGCAGGGGGCCTTGGCGGGCTTCCGGGCCTGCCCGGCGGCGGTGGCGGGCTCCCGCCCGGCTTCCAGAAATTCGGCAAGAAATAACGTAAACATTGAACATTGGTCAGAAAGGTTAAGTCAGAATGGCTACAAGCATTCGCCTGTCGCGCGGTGGTTCCAAGAAGCGTCCCTTCTACAAGATTGTCGTGACCGACAGCCGCTCGCCCCGCGACGGCCGCTTCATCGAGCGCATCGGCAGCTACAACCCGCTGCTCGCCAAGGATGACGAGAAGCGCATCATCCTCGACGTCGAGCGCGCGAAGCACTGGGTGAGCGTTGGCGCGCAGCCGACCGATCGCGTGGCCCGCTTCCTCGATGCCGCCGGCGTCAAGGAGCGTCCGGCGCGCAGCAACCCGAACAAGGCGGAGCCGGGCCAGAAGGCCAAGGATCGCGCCGAGGACAAGGCCAACAAGCTGGCCGAGGCCGAGGAAGCCCGCAAGGCTGCCGAGGAAGCCGCCAACGCGCCGGCCGAGGAGCCCGCTGCCGAGGAAGCGCCTGCCGCAGAGGCTCCGGCCGAGGAGGCCCCGGCCGCAGACGCGCCGGCTGAAGAGCAGGCCGAAGGCTGAGCGATCATGTCTCGACTTCGCCCGATCCGGATAGCAGGCGATCTGCCGTCCGGCTCGGGCGCGGGCGGGACGTGCGCCCATGGCTGACGACATGAACCCGGATCGTTCCGTGACCCTTGCCGTCGTCATCGGCGCGCATGGCGTGACGGGCGAGGTGCGCCTCAAGCTGTTCGCCGAAGGGCCCGAAAGCCTCAAGCGCTATGGGAGCTTCCAGGTCCGGGGCCGCGCGCTCACCCTCAAGACGATCCGCCCCGGGCCCAATGGCGCCGTCGCGCGCTTCGCCGAGGTGACGGATCGCAACGCGGCGGAGGCCCTGCGCGGCGCGGAACTCAGCGTGCCGCGTGCCGCGCTGCCGCCCCTCGGGGAGGGCGAATATTATCATGTCGACCTGATCGGCCTGCCGTGCGAAAGCGCGGCTGGCGACCCGGTCGGCACGATCGTCGCGGTCGAGAATTTCGGCGCCGGCGACATTGTCGAAATCGAAAAACCCGATGGCAAGCGCTTCATGGCGCCCATCCACGCCGTAACGATCGAGGCCGGACGCGCCATGATCGAGACCGCCTTCATCGACTGAGCGCGGCCATAGTCGCGTGCGCCGGTCCGGCGACGGACGGCCGCGGGGCCGTGGGCAAATCATCTGAATTCGAATTGTTGGACAGCGTCTTGACCGGACGTTAGGCAAAGCACGTCCAGGGAGTGTCATGATCGGAACGGGATTCGCGCGCGGTATCTTGATCCGATCCATGAGCAATAGCTGGAGCAGCCAGCGCTTTTGTCCGATGTTCGAGTGGGGAATATGATGAGCGAAGCGGTCGACTTCAAAGCGCGATATATAGATTTGCTCAAGAGCAGCCTGTGCGGGTCGCTCTATGACGAGAGCGCGTGGCGGCGCATCGAGGGGCCGCTCAAGCAGCAGGCCGAGGGCAAGCCCCTCAAGCAATTGAAGCGCGGCATCGCCAAGGCGATCCTGAAAGCGGCGGCCCGGCGCCGGGTGCTGCTGCTGCGCGCCATCCCCTATGACGACAATCTGCGCCAGAAGGGGCTCGACTGGCCGCTGTTCGGCTACACCATGACCGGCCGGCACCGGCTCGACATGCTCCAGCAATGCCTGGAGAGCGTCATCGCCGACAAGGTGGCGGGCGATGTGGTGGAGACCGGCGTGTGGCGCGGCGGCAGCATGATCCTGGCGCGCGCGCTGCTCGATGTGCATGGCGAGACCGGCCGCACCGTATGGTGCTGCGATTCCTTCGAGGGCATGCCCGTGCCCACGATCGAGGGGCAGAGCTTCAGCGGCACCGAGGATTTCAGCGATGTCGATTATCTGGCCGTCAGCGTGGAGCAGGTGAAGGCCAATTTCCAGCGCTTCGGCGTGTTCGGCGACGGGGTGAAATTCCTGAAGGGCTGGTTCTCCGATACGCTGCCCAGCGCGCCGATCGGCCCCATCGCGCTGCTGCGCCTGGATGGCGACCTGTATGAATCCACGCGCGACGCACTGCTCCCGCTCTACCCCAAGGTGAGCCGGGGCGGCTATGTGATCGTGGACGATTATAACAGCTGGGAAGGCTGCAAGACGGCGGTCGACGAATATCGCGCCCAGCACGGCATCACCGCGCCGATCGTGAAGATCGACACGCATTCGGTCTATTGGCGGGTCGAATAGGCGCCGGCACGGGCGCATTGATTCCGGCGGGCGCAGGTTGCTAGTGGGGCGATGACCTTCGCCGTACAGATCCTCACCCTCTATCCCGAGATGTTCCCCGGGCCGCTGGGCGTCTCGCTCGCCGGCCGCGCGCTGGAGCAGGGCATCTGGTCCTGCGCGCCCATCCAGATCCGCGATTTCGCGACGGACAGGCACAAGTCCGTCGACGATACGCCGGCCGGCGGCGGGGCGGGCATGGTGCTGCGCGCCGATGTGCTGGCCCGCGCCGTGGACCATGCGCTGGAGGCGCGGCCGGACCTGCCGGTGCTCGCCATGACGCCGCGCGGCGCGCCGATCACGCAGGGCCGCGTGCGGGCGCTGACGGCGGGGGCGGGCGTCACCATCCTGTGCGGGCGTTTCGAGGGTTTCGACGAGCGGCTGTTCGAGGGGCGGCCGATCGAGCAGGTCTCGATGGGCGACATCATCCTTTCCGGCGGGGAAATCGGCGCTTTCACGCTGGTTGATGCTTGCATTCGGCTGCTCCCCGGCGTAATGGGCGCGGCTTCAAGCGGGGTCGAGGAATCGTTCGAACACGGTCTCCTCGAATATCCGCAATATACCCGCCCTCAATCATGGGAAGGGCGCACGATCCCCGAAGTGTTGCGATCGGGGGATCATGCGAAGATCGCCGCCTGGCGGAAACAAAGGGCGGAGGATGATACACGGCTACGCAGGCCGGACCTCTGGGAGCGCTACAGGAGCGCTCGGGACCGACCTGCCTCTGGCGCGCGACGAACAGACGAAGGAAGACAGGACAAATGAACCTGCTGCAGACCATCGAGGCGGAAAACATTGCCGCCATCTCCAAGGATATCCCTGCTTTCCGCCCGGGCGACACCGTCCGCGTCGGCGTGAAGGTCGTCGAAGGCGAGCGCACCCGCGTCCAGAATTTCGAGGGCGTGTGCATCGCGCGCTCGAACAAGGGCATGGGCAGCAACTTCACCGTGCGCAAGATCAGCTTCGGCGAGGGCGTGGAGCGCGTGTTCCCCCTCTATTCGCCGAATGTCGACAGCATCACGGTCGTCCGCAAGGGCATCGTGCGTCGCGCCAAGCTCTATTATCTGCGTGGCCGCACCGGCAAGCGCGCCCGCATCGCCGAGCGCCGCGACACGCGCGACGAGGGCTGAGCCCCGTTCCCGACGACCGGCGCCTGCACGGCGCCGGACCGGACATCAGCAAAGGCGCGGCACTTCGGTTCCGCGCCTTTTGTGTTGCCTGAGCCGGCCGAGTGGGGGCTTGTTCGCGAGGCTGGGCAGTGCGCAAAGGAGGCGATCCGGGTGTCCGCCAAGCCGCGCGGCGGCCATGCGCCGGACCGATCCGCTCAAAGCCTCACGCGCCCCAGCGCATAGGTCGCGTCCGGCGAATATTGCGGACGGGCATTGGCGGGGCGAGCCCTGACCAGCGGCGCGGCGGCGTCCGGCAAGCCGAAGCGGATGCCGATCAGGTCGAACTCGGCCGGCGCTGCGCTGTTCATCACCAGATCGAATGTCGCACCGTCGCAACTGCGGCCCTGGCAACCGAGCGCGTCCTTTTCATCGGGCCTGCTGGCCGTGCCGAGCGGCCGGGGTGCGCCCGCCGTGCCGGCTGCGGCGAGGACGCGGCCGGGCTCGCGGGCGATGAGCAGCACGGCGTCCGCGCCATGGGCCGCGAGTTGCAGCCGGATATGGCGCTGGCCATTCTCCAGGCGCTCGCCGAGGATAGTCATGGCAGGGGGCGTGACGGGCAGGGCCGGCGCCTGCGCGATCCAGTGCTTGCCGCGGGCATAGGGCAGGACGCCGCGCCGCCACGGCCCCATAGCGGCGAAAGGGGCGGGCAGGGCCTTGCCGTCATTATAGACCGCCCATCGGCCCGCCCCGGCCTGCGCATCCCATAGATATTCGACCGCGAAACGCTGCTGGCGGTCCGCCGAATAGGCCGGAACCAGCGCCGTGACGATCCACGCGGCCAGCATCAGCCCGGCCGCCCACGGCAGCAAGGGCCGGGCGCCGTTTACAGGCCGGCTCTCGATCAGCAGCGGGAGCATGATGAGAGCGCCGAGCGGGGCGAGGATCCAGGCGGGGCCGGAGACCAGCAGCACCTCCAGCAGCGCGAGGATCGGCAGCAGGGTCAGCAGCAGCAGCGCCGCCGCGACCAGCGCGCCGATCCGCTCGCCCGCGCCCAGCCAGCGCGCGCTTGCGATGCCGATCAGCATGGCCAGCGGTGGCGCGAGGAAATAGATCGCCGCGCCCGGCGCGATGAGCGTGATCGCCCCGCCGATCAGCAGGAAGAGCAGCCAGCAGGCCGCCCGCAATTGCGGCAGCGCGGCCCGCCCGGCCAGGCGCAGCAGCGCGAGCAGGCAGGCGAGCAGGGCGCCGGCATAGACCGCCATGTGCAGCGCCAATGGGTAGGCGCGCCAATATTCGCCCCCGCGCAGGTTCGCGAGCGCCCATTCGCCGAGCATGGCCAGCGGGACGCCGCCGAGCATCGCGACCAGCATCGCCACGAGCGGACGCCCCAGGCAGCGGCGTCGCCAGCCGATCCACAGGAAGATGGCGAGGAGCAGGCCGAGCAGCACGAGACCGGCGATCTGCGGCATCACGATCAGGTGGCGGCCCAGCAGGTCGACATAGAGGCGCTGCCCGCCCGCTGCCGGCACGCCGGCGGCCAGCGCCCGCGCCGACGCGAGCACCTGCATGCCCATATGCTGGAGGCTGCGCCGATCGAGCGCGGCCAGATCGTCGCCGGGGGAGTGATAGCGCGTCTCGTTGCCGATCACCGCGAAGTTGAGTGTCGTCCAGCCGCGCGGCGCGAAGATGTCGACATCGGTGCTGTTGGGGATGAGTCCGTAAAAATCGGTGGTCAGGGAGTTCGCCATGGGCCGGGCGGTCGCGGCGCCATAGGCGGCGATGGCGCTGCCATTGGGCTGGCTGGTCTCGAACATGATCGCCGGGCCGGTCACGCCGCGCGCTTCCAGATTGATGAGCGCGTCCACGCGCGCCGCGAGCGGATCATGGGCCAGGAAGGCGGCGGCACCGAGCAGGCCGGATTCCTCGCCTTCGTCGAACAGCAGCGTCACCGGCCGGGCAAGGCGCTCCCCGCGCAGCAGCGCGCCCACTTCCAGCAGGCTCGCCACGCCCATGCCCGCGTCGGACGCGCCGGGGCCGGCGGTGCTGCTGTCATAATGGGTGGCGAGGAGCAGATGCCTGCCCGCTTGCGGCCCCAGCGTGGCGGTGATGTTGCGGATGCGGGCGCAGCGCACGCCGCGACTGTCCGGATAGGTCTGGCACTGCATCGAGTCGCGCAGATGCGGCGTGAGGCCGATCGCCCGCAATTCGGCGGCGAGGCGCGCGCGCACCCGGTCGCTGGCGGCGGAGTCCACGCCGTGGGCGCCTACGCCGGCCAGGATGCGGGAGAGCCGGGCGAAGGCGCGGCCGGTGTCGAACTGGCCGGCTTGCGGCGCGGGATCGAGCAGAGGCGGCCGGGTCAGCCGGTCCTTGAAGGCAAGGGCCAGCGCCAGCAGGAGGATCACCGCGAGAAATATCCGGTTGTTCGGCCTCTCCATCCTGTCCCCCATTGCGTCGCCCGCGAAATCTCCTCATGGCCAGCGGCAAGGGCGAACCATGTGAACTGGAGCAGAACTATGGGCTATCGTGTCGTCGTGGTGGGCGCCACAGGCAATGTGGGCAGGGAAATGCTCAACATCCTGGCGGAGCGCCAATTCCCGATCGACGAGATCGCCGCCGTGGCGAGCCCGCGCTCGACCGGTGACGAGATCGATTATGGCGAGACCGGGCAATTGCTCAAGGTCCGCAATATCGAGCATTTCGATTTCACCGACTGGGATATCGCCCTGTTCGCGGCCGGTTCCGGCGCGGCGAAGGATTATGCGCCCAAGGCGGCGGCGCAGGGCTGCGTCGTCATCGACAACAGCTCACTCTACCGGATGGACCCGGATGTGCCGCTGGTGGTGCCGGAAGTGAACCCGGACGCGATCGACGGCTACAAGAAGAAGAATATCATCGCCAACCCCAATTGCTCGACCGCGCAGCTCGTGGTGGCGCTCAAGCCGCTGCATGACGCCGCCCGGATCAAGCGCGTGGTGGTGGCGACCTACCAGTCCGTCTCCGGCGCGGGCAAGGCCGGCATGGACGAGCTGTTCGAGCAGAGCCGCAACATCTTCGTGGGCGATTCGGCCGAGCCGGTGAAGTTCACCAAGCAGATCGCCTTCAACGTCATCCCGCATATCGACGTCTTCCTGGACGATGGCTCGACCAAGGAAGAGTGGAAGATGGTGGTGGAGACCAAGAAGATCCTCGATCCGAAGATCAAGGTCATCGCCACCTGCGTGCGCGTGCCGGTGTTCGTCGGGCATAGCGAGGCGGTGAACATCGAGTTCGAGGACGAGATCAGCGCCAGGCAGGCGCAGACCATCCTGCGCGAGGCGCCCGGCATCATGCTCGTCGACAAGCGCGAGGATGGCGGGTACGTCACGCCCATCGAATGCGTGGGCGATTACGCCACCTTCGTCAGCCGCGTGCGCGAGGATCCGACCGTGGAGAACGGCCTGGCGCTGTGGTGCGTCTCGGACAATCTGCGCAAGGGCGCCGCACTCAACGCCGTGCAGATCGCGGAGCTGCTTGGCCGGCGACACCTCAAGAAGGGCTGAGGCCGGCCTGCCGGCGAAGGCGGGCGACTGCAGCCGCCCGCCCGCCCCTCATGGCAAAACGGCTCAGGCGAAGCTGATGCGGCTCCGCGCGCGCCGGCGCATCGCGGCGCCGGCCAGGCCGAAGCCGGCAATCATCATCGCCCAGGTCGCGGGCTCGGGAACGGCGTCCGGATCCGGATCGGAGGCGAGGCGGGCGACGCCGATGGTGAGGCCGTGCCAATATTCGTTGGACGTGTCCGTGAAGGTCAGCGACGAGAAGGTGCCGGGGAAATAGATGATCCCGTGCGGCTCGCCGGTGCCCACGAAGGTATTGTCATCACCCAGGGTGATGGTGCCCGATCCCCAATAGCCCTGGCCCGAGCTGATGACCTGGAAGGGCTGGTCGAACTGGGCGGCATTGCCGTTCCAGCTGATGATCGCGAGATAGAGGCCGGCGATGGCCTCGCCGAAAGTGATGGTCTTGGGGCCGGACAGGTTGAGCGCGATCAGCTCCGCCGCGGGCGGTGCATTCTCGACCACGCCGCCCGTATAGGGCCGGGATGCCGGATTGGGCTCCGTCCAGTAGTTGGTCCCCGCGCCGGTCTGCACGAAGCCGAAGCCGGAGGGGCTGGAGAAGTCGATCGAGATCGGCGTGCTGGTCGCCAGCGTGCCGGTGACGGCGGTGCTGGTCGCCGTTTCCCAGTCGGCCCAGATCACCTCGACGGCATGGCCCGGCGCGCTCAGCGCGAACAGGGATGTCGCCAGCGCGAGTTTCAGTTTCATCATGATCGTCTCCCACAAGTCCATGGACGGGGAAGCGGGCACGGTCCCGTGTCTTCCCTCACTTTCCATAGCGGAATTTGCGGGGATTCCGGGCCAGGCCCGTGCTGATCCTGCGTCTATTCGACGATCACCGGCGCGGGTCCGCCCGGCGGGCGGGGCTTGGGCTTGCGGAGCAGGAAGGCGGCCGGGATGGCGACGGCGCAGGCGATCGTCATGATGAAGAAATCGTCGAGATAGGCGATCATGATCGCCTGCTGGTTCACTATGCCATCCGCCATCTGCAGCGCGGCCGCGCCATAATCGCCGAAGCGGGCGGCCTGGGCGGGGTCCAGCGGCAGATTGTCGGGGGTGACGAACTGCACCAGATCGCTGTGGCTCACCTGCGTGTTGCGCGCCAGCAGCGCCATCACGATGGCGATGCCGATGGAGGAGCCGATATTGCGGGTAAGGTTCAGCACCGCGGCGCCTTCCGTCCGCGCGGAGGGCGGGAGCGTGCCGAACGCCAATGTCTGCAACGGCACGAAGACGAGACCGATGCCCAGCCCCTGCAGGACGCCGGAGCTGATGAAGGGCTGCCAGCTCTGTTCGAGCGACCAGCCCATCATCATCCAGAGCGACACGGAGGACATGGCGAAGCCGGCCGCCACCAGCAGGCGCGCATCGACCCTGCCGACCAGCTTGCCCGCGATCGCCATGGTGATGAGCACGCCGATGCCGCGCGCTGCCAGAATCTCGCCGGTCTGGACCACGGAATAGCCGTAGAGCCCCTGCAGCAGTGACGGCAGCAGCGCCATGGCGGCGAACATCACCATGCCGATGATGAACATGAACACCGCCGCGCTGGTGAAATTGCGGTCGGCGAAGAGCTCCCGCGCGAACAGCGGCTTGCGGGCGGTCAGCGTGTGGGTGAAGAACACCCAGAAGCCGCACAGCGCGACGGCGCCCTCGATCCAGATCTCGGTGGAGGAGAACCAGTCGGCATGCTGGCCGCGATCGAGCATCAGTTGCAGGCCGCAGAGCCCGAGCGCGAGCATGGCGAAGCCGAACAGGTCGATATGGCGCCGGGAGAGCTTCTTCTCCGGCAGCAATATGATGAGGCCGGTGAGGCAGACGATGCCGACCGGCACGTTCACGAAGAAGCACCAACGCCAGTCGAACCATTCGGTGAGATAGCCGCCCAGCACCGGCCCCATGATCGGCCCCACCATCACGCCCATGCCATAGACGGACATGGCCTTGCCATGTTCGGAGGGCTTGTTGATGTCCAGCATCAGCGTCTGCGCGAGCGGGCCCAGAAAGGCGCCGCCAATGCCCTGAAGCACGCGGAACAGCACGATCTGCGTGATGTTCTGCGCGAGGCCGCAGAGAATGGAGGCGATGGTGAACATCGCGACGGACAGGACGAACAGCCGCTTGGCGCCGATCCGGTCGGCCAGCCAGCCGGTGATGGGGATGGCGACGGCGGAGGCGAGGATATAGCTGGTCAGCACCCAGCTTATCGTCTCCTGCGAGGCGCCGAGCGAGGCGGACATGTGGGGCAGGGCGACGTTGGTGATGGTGGTGTCGAGCACCTGCATCACCATCGCGGCCATGATCGAGACCGTGACCAGGCCCTTGTAGCGGACCGGCAGATGGGGCTGATCGTCGGCCTGTGCCATGATCGTCGCGCCGCGCGCCGCTCAGCGCGCGCTGGAAACCCGGGTGGGGGCGGCGTCGGCGGCGGGCTTGTCGCGAATGTCGACCGTCACCCTGGCGCTCAGGCCGGCGATCATCGGGCGCTCATAGGTGCCGTCGATGGCGATGCGCACCGGCACGCGCTGCGTCACCTTCACCCAATTGCCATTGGCGTTCTGCGCCGGCAGCACCGAGAATTCGGAGCCGGTGCCCGCGCCGATGCTGTCGACATGACCGCGGATGGTGAGGCCGGGATAGGCGTCCAGCCGGATCGTCGTGGCCTGGCCGGGGCGCATATGGTCGAGGTCGGTTTCCTTGAAATTTGCGGTCACCCAGTTGCGCTCGCTGGCCACGATGCTGACCATGGGCAGGCCTTCGATCGCCATCTGGCCCACCTGCAGGCGATCGGCCTGGCTGATGCGGCCGGCGACCGGCGCGCGCACCACGGTGCGGACCAGATTGAGCGCGGCCTGATCGCGCTGGGCGCGGGCGGCGGCGATATCGGGATTGACGCCGGGCACCTGCGGGCCGGTGGCGAGGGCCGCGCGTGCCTTGGCGGCGTCCGCCATGGCGGTGCGCAGCGCCGTGCGGGCATTGTCCACGGCCTGCTCGGATTGCTGGAGGCGCGCGCGTGTGGTGAAGCCCTGCGCCATCAGCGCCTGCTGGCGGCGCAGATCCTCCTCGGCATAATGGACATTCTCGCGCGCGCCGGTGATATCGACGGCGGTCGCGCGATAGTCCGTCTGCAGCTTGCCGACCTGCACCTGCGCGTTGGCCACCTGCGCATCGGCCTGGGCGAGGACGACGCGATAGGGAAGCTGGTCGATGACGTAGAGGATGTCGCCCTTGTTCACGATCTGGTTCTCGCGCACGCGCACCTCGACGATGCGGCCGCCGACATCGCCGCTCACCGAGACGATGTCCTGCTTCACATAGGCATTGTCGGTGGAGACGGAGCGGCCGCTCGTGATCCAGAAATAGACGCCGATCGCGATGACGATCAGCGGCACCGAGATCATGAGGATCAGCCGGCCGAGCCGCCTTTCCTTGACGGGAGCGGCCTCGACAGGGACGGCGGCGCCCTGCTGCGCGAGGGCGGGATCGGCTTCAGCCATGGGTCGCGGCCTCCGGAGCGGCGGCCGGCGCGTCGGACATGCCGGTGAGATTGTCGCGGATGCGGATCAGCACGGCCATCGCCAGTTCGCGCGCCTCGCCTTCTATGCCGTCGAGCGATTCGTTGAGCACGCTCTGGCCCACGGCCTGGAGCTCGCGCGCCAGCGGCTGGGCGGACTGCGTGACATAGAGCTGCCATGCGCGGCGATCCTGCGGGTCGCGCCGCCGCTCCACCAGGCCGGCCTGTTCGAGCCGGTCGACCATGCGGCAGGTGGTGATCGGCTCCACGTCCAGCCGCTCGGCCAGCGCGCCCTGGTTGATGCCGGGGAAGCGCATCATGGACGCCATTGCGCGGACCTGCGGCCCGGTGATGCCGAAGCTGCGCGTGCGCTCGTCGAAGCGGCGGCGATACAGCCGCGAAACGTCCTTGATGAGGAACGCGATATGATCATTGTCCATGGCGGCGAAATAGTAAGGGGGCTTATTAGAAGCAAGGTTAAAATCGTGGCGAAACGAGACCGTCTTGCGCCGGCACGCCATTGCGGCCAAACCGGGGGCATGACGGATCAGCTACATGTCGATTTCCTCCCTGGCCATGGCGGCGCTTCGATCGCGGTGCACAGGCTTGGCGCCGGCCGGCCCGTGGTCATGCTCCACGGGCTGGGGTCGAGCGCGCAGGTGAACTGGATCCGCTACGGCACCGCGCAGCGCCTCGCCGATGCCGGGTTCGAGGCGATCATGATCGACCAGCGCGTCCATGGCCGCAGCGCCGCGCCGCAGGGCGCCGAGGATTATCCGCCGGACGTGCTGGCGCTGGACATGGAGGCGGTGCTCCCCGCGCTCGGCCTGGGCACGTTCGATCTGGTCGGCTATTCCATGGGCGCGCGCCTCTCGGTGGCGCTGATCCATCGGGGGCTTGCGCCGCGCCGGCTCGTGCTGGGCGGCATGGGGCTGGATGGGCTGGTCGACTGGCTGCCGCGCCGCCAGTTCTTCCTCGATGCGCTCGCCCGCTTCGATGTCGCCAGGCCCGGCGACCGCGACTTCATGACCATCCAGTTCCTGAAGACGACCAAAGTGGATCGCGTCGCGCTCGAGCGGCTGCTGCTGTCGATGAGCGACATCGGACGGGCGGCGCTGGCATCGCTCACCTTGCCCACGCTCGTGCTGTGCGGGGAGGAGGACGAGGATAATGGCTCGGCCGACGCGCTGGCTGCGATGCTGCCCGATGCGCAACGCGGCCGAATCCCCGGCAATCACATGAACTGCATCACATTCCCGGATTTCGGCGAGGCGATCGCCGGCTATCTGGCGGCTTGACGCGGCGCCTCGTCACGGGGCAGCGTGCCCTCATTCAAATTTGAGGGGAACATCATCATGAAACATCCGGTATCGCGCCTTGCCCTCGCGGCGGCGCTGGCCCTGGGCGTCTGCGTCTCACCCGCCCAGGCCGAGGACGCCGCCGACCCGGCACCCGCGGCGGCGCCGGCCGCGCCACCGACGGCGGCCGACGCGGACGCCTTCGTTGCGGCGGCCGAGAAGGAAAGCGCGGCCTTCACCGTCGACGCCGCCCGCGCGGCGTGGATCAACAACACCTACATCACCGATGATACCGACGCGCTGGCCGCCGTCTTCGGCGCGCGCGGCACCGAGATGGCGGTGCGCTATGCGCTGGGCGCCGCCCGGTTCGAGGGCGTGCCGGGCCTTTCCGTGGATACGAAGCGCAAGCTCGACATCCTGCGCTCGGGCATCGTGCTGCCGGCGCCGACCACGCCCGGCGCCGCCGAGGAGCTCAACGTCATCGCGACCCGGCTCCAGTCGAGCTACGGCAAGGGCAAGGGCACGCTGGACGGCAGGGTGCTGAGCGGCAGCGACATCGAGGCGGAGATGGGCAATCTCAGCCACACGCCGGACGAGTTCAAGGAGATGTGGACGAGCTGGCACGACAATGTCGGCACGCCGATGAAGGCGGACTATACCCGCCTCGTGCAGATCGCCAATGCCGGCGCGCAGGAGCTGGGCTTTGCCGATACCGGCGCCATGTGGCGCTCGGGCTACGACATGGCGCCGGACGATTTCGCGGCGCTCACCGAGCGGCTCTGGCAGGAAGTGAAGCCTCTCTACGATTCGCTGCACTGCTATGTGCGCGCCAAGCTGAACGAGAAATATGGCGATGCCGTCCAGCCGCTCACCGGCCCGATCCGCGCCGATCTGCTCGGCAATATGTGGGCGCAGGAGTGGGGCAATATCTATCCGCTCGTCGCCCCGGCGGGCGCGGGCAACCTGGGCTATGACATTGGCGAGCTGCTCCGGGCCAAGGGCTATGTGCAGACCGACCCGACCGAGACCGATCCGGCCAAGCGCGGCGTCTGGGAAAAGCAGATGTTCAAGATCGGCGAGGGCTTCTTCTCCTCGCTCGGCTTCGATCCGCTGCCCGAGACCTTCTGGCACCGCACCCAGTTCATCGCACCGCTGGACCGCGAGGTGGTCTGCCACGCCTCGGCCTGGGACATCGACAATGTGGACGATCTGCGCATCAAGATGTGCACCAAGGTGGACAGCGGCGATTTCGTCACCATCCACCATGAGCTGGGCCATAATTACTACCAGCGCGCCTATAACAAGCAGCCCTTCCTCTATCTGAACGGCGCCAATGACGGCTTCCACGAGGCCATCGGCGATTTTATCGCGCTGTCCATCACGCCGCAATATCTGGTCGACATCAACCTGCTGGACGCCTCGCGCGTGCCGAGCGCGGACAAGGATATCGGCCTGTTGCTGCGGCAGGCGATGGACAAGGTGGCGTTCCTGCCCTTCGGCCTGCTGGTCGATCGCTGGCGCTGGGGCGTGTTCGACGGGTCGATCACGCCGGAAAACTACAATGCCGCCTGGACCCAGATGCGCCTGCAATATCAGGGCATCGTGCCGCCGGGCGAGCGGGGCGCGGACGCGTTCGATCCGGGCGCCAAGTTCCATGTGCCGGGCAACACGCCCTATACGCGCTACTTCCTCGCCCGCATCCTGCAGTTCCAGTTCTACGAGGCCGCGTGCAAGCAGGCCGGCTGGCGCGGGCCGCTGCACCGCTGCTCCTTCTACGGCAATCATGAGGTCGGCCAGCGGCTGAACGCGATGCTGGAGATGGGCGCATCCAAGCCCTGGCCCGACGCGCTGCAGGCCTTCACCGGCAGCCGCGAGATGAGCGGCCGGGCGATGCTGGCCTATTTCGCGCCGCTCAAGCGCTGGCTCGACCAGCAGAACAGAGGCAAGACCTGCGGCTGGGAATGATCCGGGACATGTGATCCTGCGAACGGACGACAAGCGGGGCGCCGGCGGCGGCGTCCCGCTTTTCCATGTCAGCGGAAGGGCGGCTCGTTGAAGGCGCGCAGCTTGCGGCTGTGCAGCCGGTCGCCCTGCTCGCGCAGCAGTTCGCAGGTGCGCAGGCCGATGGCGAGGTGGCCCGCGATCGCTTCCTCATAGAAGCGGTTGGCCTGGCCCGGCAGCTTCAGCTCGCCATGGATCGGCTTGTCCGAGACGCAGAGCAAGGTGCCGTAGGGCACGCGGAACCGATAGCCCTCCGCTGCGATCGTCGCGCTCTCCATGTCCACGCCCACGGCGCGCGAGAGCGAGAAGCGCAGCGCCGAGTGCGAATAGCGCAGCTCCCAGTTACGGTCGTCCGTGGTGACGATGGTGCCGGTGCGCAGACGCCGCTTCATGTCGCCCGATCCGCCGAGAATCTCCTCGGCCGCCTGCGCCATGGCGACCTGCACCTCGGCGATGGCCGGCACCGGGATCTCCGGCGGCAGCACCTCGTCGAGCACATGGTCGTCGCGCAGATAGGCATGGGCGAGCACATAGTCGCCGATCCGCTGGGACGGGCGCAGGCCGCCGCAATGGCCGATCATCAGCCAGGCCTCCGGGCGCACCACGGCCAGATGGTCGCAGATCGTCTTGGCGTTGGAAGGCCCCACGCCGATATTGACCAGCGTGATGCCGCTGCCGTCCGGCGCGATCATGTGATAGGCCGGCATCTGGTGCCGCCGCCATGCGCTGTCCGCGATCGCGCTTTCCGGATCGGCGGTCTCGGGGGTCACGAGCACCCCGCCCGCGCCGGAGAGCGCCGTGAAGCGCGTCCCCGGCCGCTTCAGCTCCGCGCAGCCCCAGCGGACGAACTCGTCCACATAGCGATGATAATTTGTGAATAATATGTAGCGCTGCACATGTTCGGGCGGCGTGCCGGTATAATGTTTGAGGCGGGCGAGGCTGAAATCCGTGCGCAGCGCGTCGAACAGCGCCAGCGGGCGCTCGCCCGAGGGCGCGGGCAGGAACAGCCCGTCGGCGATCTCGTCGCCGATCTCGGCCAGCTCGGTAGCCGGGAAATGCCGTGCCAGCTCGGCGGGCGGAATGGCCGCCAGAGCCCCGGCCGGCAGGTTCTCCAGCACATAGGGGAAGGGGATGGGCTGCTCGCTGCGCCCCACCCACACATCCACGTCATAGTCGCCCATCAGCAGGTCGAGCTGCTCGGTCAGATAATTGGCGAACATCGCCGGGCGGGTGATGGTGGTCGCATAGCGGCCCGGCTTGGAGAGGCGGCCGAAGGAGCGGCGGCTCGGCGGATTATCGGCCGCGGTGCGATAATCGATGGTCAGGAGCGGGTAGCAGAATGTCCCGTCGCGCGCGGCGTCCGGCGGAGGCAGGGTGCCGTCGCGGGAATAGGCGAAGAGGGCATCGCGTAAATTACCGGTTGCCCGCTCATAGTCCGCTATCAGTTGGTTTACGATCGTGGTGCTATCGGTCTGTTTCATGGCCTTCCATACCCATGACATGTTGCCTAAGAAAGACCGGATGATGCAGCGGCCGAACGATATTGGCCGGGCAGAGGGGGACATGCCGGAGACGCTGACCACCATCTACCTGACAGTGGACACCGAACTGTCCTCGGCTCATTTCCGGCGTCACGGCGGCGCGGGGCTCCAGGATAATTTCGAGAGCGCCATTCTGGGCCGGACGAGCGCGGGCGATTTCGGCATCCTCTACCAGATGGACCGGCTCGACGCGCATGGGCTCAAGGGCGTCTTCTTCGTCGATCCGCTGGTCGCGCTGGTGGCGGGCAGCGACATGGTCCGGCGCATCGTCCATCCCATACTCGACGCGGGGCATGACGTTCAGCTCCACGCCCATACCGAGTGGCTCGGCATGGCGGCGCACGGGCCGACAGACGGGCGTGGCGGGCAGAATATGGCGGACTTCAGCACCGCCGATCAGGTCCGCATCCTCGATTATGGCATGGCCCGGCTGGTCGAGGCCGGGGCGCCCGCGCCGGTCGCCTTCCGGGCCGGCAATTATGGCGCGAACGACGATACGCTGGAGGCGCTGGGCCGCGTCGGCATCCGCTATGACAGCAGCTATTCGCCCGATTATGAAGGCTCGGTCTGCCGGATTTCGCTGGACCGCGATTGCGCGCTCCCCGTCCAGCGCGGCCGTGTCGTCGAGGTGCCGGTCTCGGCGATCGCGGGGCCGGGCGGGGGGCATCGCCATGCCCAGCTCACTGCGCTCTCGGCGCGCGAGATGATCGATGCGCTGGCCCATGCCGCGCTGCACCGGCAGCCCTGCTTCACCATCGTATCGCATAGTTTCGAGCTGTTGTGCCGCCAGCGCCGGCGGCCGAACCGCATCGTCGTGCGCCGGTTCGATCGCCTGTGCGGGATCATCGCCGCCTCGCCGCGCCTGCGCGCGGGCACCTATGCCGCCGATCCGCCGGAGCCCGTCCCGCAGTGCGCCGCCCAGTCCGCCGGAACCGGCCAGGTCGGTCGGTTGCCGCATTCGCTCGCCCGATCGCTGCTGCGCGTGGGCGAGCAGGCGATCTCCAACAGCCTCTATGGCGATCAGGTCGGGCCGCTGCCGGCCCAGGCGGCCGCGCCGGCATTCGCCGTGCGCGATCGGCTCATCGCGCCGCTCCAGAGCCTGACGCCGCTCCAGCAGATCGCGCTGGATATCATGATGGCGGTCTGAGCCGGAGCCCAGACCGCCCTATGGCCGGACGGCCGATCAGATCTGCTCGAGCAGATAGTCCGCGCTGGAGACGCGAAATTCGCCCGGCGCCTCGACATGGAGTTGCTCGACCGCGCCGTCATTGACGACCATCGCATAGCGCTGGCCGCGCGTGCCCAGGCCGAACTTGCTGCCGTCCATCTCCAGGCCGACGGCCTTGGCGAAGGCAGCATTGCCGTCCGCGAGCAAAGTCACCTTGCCGTCCGCGCCGCTGGCCTTGCTCCATGCGCCCATGACGAAGGGATCGTTGACCGCCGTGCAGGCGATCTCGTCGATGCCCTTGGCCTTCAGATCGGCTTCCTTCTCGATATAGCCGGGCAGATGCTTGGCCGAGCAGGTCGGCGTGAAGGCGCCGGGCACCGAGAAGAGCGCGATCTTGCGGCCCGCGAAATAGTCCGTGCTGTTCACCTGCTCAGGCCCGTTCTCGGTCATCACGGCGAAGGTCGTCTCGGGCAGCTTGTCGCCAACTTGGATGGTCATAGCGATCTCCTGATCTGGGGTGGGGAGGCCGGCCCTCCGGCTTCGAGGGGGAAGTCGGCGCTGGCCTCGCTCCTGTCAAGGGTGCGTGTCGATCGCGCGTTCGGGCTGGACGGCGGGGGGCGTGGGCAGGCATCCTGCGGTCGACTCGACGAGGCCCCCACAGCGGACATGATGACGCAGACCGAACCATTCCAGTCGCTTGCCGGGCATCTCCTGCTCGCCATGCCGGACATGCCGGACCCGCGCTTCCACCGCGCGGTCATCCTGCTGTGCATCCATGACGAGAGCTGCGCCATGGGCATTGCGCTGGGCGAGCCCATGGAGGGCATCCGCCTGCGCGGGCTGCTCGGCTCATTCGATATCGATGCGGGGGACGTGGCGGATACCGCCGTGCTCGCCGGCGGCCCGGTCGAGCCCCGGCGCGGCTTCGTGCTGCACGGGCGGGACTGGGCGACGCAGGACAGCCATGCCATCGGGCCGGACCTTGCGCTCACCGGATCGATGGACGTCCTCGGCGCGATCGCCGCAGGCACCGGCCCGCGCGACTATCTGGTCGCGCTCGGCTATGCCGGCTGGGGCGCGGGCCAGCTCGAGCGGGAGCTGGCCGCGCCGGGCTGGTATCTGGGCAATGGCGATCCGCGCCGGCTGTTCGGGCTCGATCCGCAGGCGCGCTGGGCGGGCGCCTTCGCGATGGAAGGGATCGATCCCGCCATGCTCGCGCGCAGCAGCGGCCACGCCTGAGCGGCATCGGCACATAAAGAAGTCTTTATATTTGCGGGACGCGATCGGCCTTGTTAAGGCGGCCGGGATTTTCGTTTGGCGTATCCTTCGATGCGTCTTTTGCCGTTGAATTGCTCAGGAGCCCGTCATGGCCACGATTGCCCAGGATTATATTGTAGCGGACCTGTCATTGTCCGGATTTGGCCGCAAGGAGATCGAGATTGCGGAGACGGAGATGCCGGGTCTGATGGCGCTTCGGGCCGAGTTTGG